>ADIG01001039.1_pt1 | contig 270052 bp, 248 predicted proteins | sample 268288 | NCBI WGS metagenome assembly ADIG01 (sample SAMN02954299, study PRJNA39533) | groundwater metagenome | biome: aquatic; feature: FW106 well; material: groundwater; isolation source: FW106 well in Area 3 of the Oak Ridge Field Research Center (FRC) near the... | place: USA: Oak Ridge, TN ...
ACCGATCTTCGGAAGCTACGAGCCAGTCGCTTCGGAGCCACTTCGCGTGATACGGCACGAATGACTTTTGCGGCTATCAGCACTATTGTCGTCGAACAGCGCGTTCAAGTTGACCTCCCGACTGCTGTGGCGAAAGGTGGATTTTGAGGAACGGCAACTTAACTATTAGCGTTAGAGGGCGGTGTTGCATTCTTCACTTCAGGGGTGGGTTATCGCGGCATGAAGTACGCGGCACGCACTAGCACCGGAGCAGCTTCGGCCTGCATCAGCGCGGCGCTTGCGCGTTCGGCTTGCGGCAGGGTCATCGTCACGGCATCGTTGTACGCACACGCTGGTTCAAGCGTCTGGCGGTCGGCGGGGTCAAGCGCCGGGCGTCTCGGCTTCGGTCAGCCTCATGTATCGTGTGGGCACCGCCGTCTAACACGGCGTCCAAGCGGACGCGCAAAAAACGCGCGCCGCTTAACTCTGCGTTATGCGTCATACGGGGTGTGCAGTATGCGACGGAATGTCAACTTCACGCGTAACACGTCTTCCAAATGTGTCACCGCACGAATCAGGCGCGGCAACGAGCTGCACGCGGAAAACTTTAGCCTCGTCGATTACAAGACGTGGGCTGCCGCAGAGAAAGCAGCGAATGAGTGGCTCAAAACGCTCAAGCCCGACCTGCCGCCTCCGATCCCAGTAAAAAATCGCATGACCAAGCGAAATTCATCGGGCATTGTCGGTGTCCAACTCAAGCACAGTATTCGCCGAGGCTGGCATCACTATGCTTGGCAGGCATTCTGGCCGCAAAAGCCCGGCGGCATTTGTTGGGGAGTCATCAAGTACGGAGATGATCGGGCGTTTGTTTGCGCGGCAATTGCTCGTCGCCTCGAATCCGCAGACCGCAACATCATCGAGCAGGAGTATCACCGCATCAAAGGCACGGCCGAGTACCGCGCCATACTAAAGAGCAAGGCGCTTGTGCCTCCGTGAGTATGATGCATAACAATTCATTCGAGGCGGACGGCTACGCCGCCGCTCAATTCCAGCGTTAGTCGTCAGAGCGTCTTTCCTTCGCAGTCGCTTCGCGCGCGTGTCGCCTGCTGGCTTCGCATCGGCTGCGCGCATTGTGTCGTCTTGGGCTGGCCTGCATTGCGGCTCCTCATGCGCTTGGTCGTTTGTCGTATCTTGCGCGCGTTGGTGTATCTCACATCTTCATGCTTTGCGGCGCGCGCGGTTTGTCGCAACGTTGCGTTTGTCGCCAGCGGCTCGTTCGCCGCGCGCAGGCCACATGCTTCGCGCCATTGCCGGGCATTCAAAGTAGCGCTATCGTGCAGGTTACCGACGGCGTAGCGTGCTGCCGTCTAACCCGTCATTCAAGCGGACGGCTACGCCGCCGCTCAACTCCAGCGTTATGCGGCTTACAGCGTGAACGGGGTGAACCGATGAAGTGGACGAAGCCAGTCTATTGGTCGCAGATATTGACCGGTATAGCTGGCGTAGGCGCGGTTCTGCTCTCTGACAACATCACCAAGTGGCACATCTTGGTGTCAGCGATCCTGGTGAGTTCTGTTGTTGTTTCGCTCTTGGTCGTGGCTCGTGCCGAGACAGATTCTGACCGTAATCGGTCACACTTAGACACCCTGCTGCGCGCCATGGAGTTGCCGTATTTCATCATCCAGGCGATCACCAAGGAGATTGAGTCTATAGCCACGGCGCATAGCTGGCAGCTTGCGCATCAGGAGTACTTTGAGCGGGAGGCTGTCTATCAGTTTCGATCATCTGCCGGTCAACTCGGCCGCCTTGTTATGGCGACTCAGGAATTCAAAGACCTTTGGATTCTTGACGAAGATGCCCGTACAAGAGTGCTCGAAGCACGACTATTCAGCGTAGATCAAACAGCCTCATCGCAGGCTGAGGAGGAATACGCGGGGGCAGTCATACGCGAGGCAATGTCCAGCCATGTCAAAGGCCCGCATTGGGTCTCGCAGTCAGTGCAAGCAGACGGAACGAGGCTCTATCAACTGCGCATGGATCAAGCCGCCCAGCCGAGCAGGACTGTGAACGTCCCCAAAGAACGCTTTGACGAATTGCTTTCGATGGTGCCGATTCTCCGCTATCAGGAGTTGGCCAACGAAGTTGCGTGTGTTTTCTCGGGTCATCATGACAAATAGGTCTCTCAGACTGGCGCATAACAACAGCATGCAGCGGACGCGGCTACGCCGCGCCGCTGATGCGAAGCGTTCAACGGCAACAAGAAACGGAAACGGGGTCAGGTTCACTTCCTGTTCCTCTGTGACAGAGCCCTCTCGAGTTCGACAGTTAATCGCGTAAGCCTTTGATTGTGTTGAGTAGCGTTTCAAAAGCGTGGACTATAACAGGGCTTTTTTGGCGTGGCGGTGTCGGTTTTTTCAGGTCGAGAAAAATGGTGTCAGGGACGAATGGCGCTTACTTAAGCCTCTTCGGATGCCCAAATCGGCGGACTTTTTCACGGGCGACGGCACGTGGTTGAGTGAGTAACGGCAAGGGTTTAGGTCTTCGTTTGACGGCGCGGGGTTCGATGCGTCCCGGCCGTTGGCCGACCCGGCGCTGTGCGATCAGGATCAGCAGGCATTCGACTTGTGCTTCAAGAACGGGGTCATGCAAGAACGGGGTCAGGTTCACTTCCAGAAAGGAGGGTCAGGTTTGGGTTAGGTCGCCTTAAATGGCTGGATTTTTAGTTTTACTCAACGTTAGCTTTCGTGGGTTCACTATGAACGATCTCGCAAAACTAATCTCGGCGCTCGCTTCGTTGGCATGGCCCTTAGTTGCCGCCGTCCTTCTATTCAACCTCTACAACCCGATTCGTACGCTCGTCGAATCTGCGTTGAAGAGAAAATTCACGATTAAAGTTGCCGGTAACGAACTCACAATGGAAGGCGGAGCATGGGGTCAGGTCTAGCTTTGTAGCATATGATTACCTTCTGCCGCTAGGCTGGATGCTACGAAGCTAGACCTGACCCTGAGGTTTCTCGCATGGAATTCATCACGGTTGTCCGCCAGCCAGCAGCAACCGCCAGCGTGGATGGCCGCGCCAGGCGAAGGCGATCAGGTACATATGGGACTGTCTGCGCAGCAAGGCCTTTGCACTGCCCGCTGTCGCGCTGCCATCACCCACCGCGTCGCCACCGCTGGAGAGGTGATGCACACGGCCTCGTCGGTGCGCGTAGTCACCGCACGCTCAAGCAGCTGGATATCCGCTTCATGCTGGCGCGCCACGTGGGGATCCTCGAAGAAGATTGCGCGCTGACAGCGGCGCTCCAGCACCAGATCGGCGATCTGCGCATCGCCGCCCATCGGACCGCTCTGATAGCGCTGCGCCCACAAGCGCTCCGTCGGCCAACCGCGACTCCAGGCTAGCTCGTTCAGTCGCCGGCCGGTAGTGCCCGTGGCCACGCGATGCGCATAGCGCGACAGCAGGTCAAAATGCTCTGCGGCAAAGGCGAGCATTTGCGGCTTCATCGCATCATGGGCGATCAGGGCCAGGGTGTGCGATTCCAGCGTGTGGAACTCGTCGGCACCCGGGTCGGGTGCCAAGCCGGCGTAAATTCTTTCCATTTCGATCCAGTCGCGCGCCGAGGCCACTGTCGAGATGAAAGGCTTGCCATGGATCACGCACTGCCGCTTGAGCGCCACCGCCTCAGGAAAGATCGAAGACGGGTCAACCGGATCGACCAGATAGATCGCCCCATCTAGCACACGCCCGGGTTGATCCAGCCCGACGACCTCAGCGACCAGCTTCATCAAGCCGCCTTCGCGACCATTGGGATAACGCTGCAACCCGACGTAGTCGGCAAGCCGCCCAACCCTCATGATCGCATCGTAAGTGCGACCCACGGTACGCAGACCCAACTGCAATTCGCGGATACCTGGCTCGCAGGCCTGCAGCCAGCGAAACAACGCTGCGCCATCGTGGCTGTGATGGAGTTGGTTGGCGGCAAGGCCAAGGTGCATGGTGTCTGCTCCGCGGATAGTGGGGTTGTCGGCCTGTCCGCAGGATAAACCCGAAGACGAGCGAAAATTTGAAACGGTCGATGTCGACGAAACCCGTTCGCACACCATACCGTCTACTCGACGCAAGGCGCGAGCGAAAGCAGCGCGACTACCTCGCAGTGCACTGGACCATCAAGCACCGCACGCGCTGCGACCAGTGGCAGATGACGCTGCGCGAGCGGCATGCACGATCATCTCGTGATCGCGACCAATTGGGGGGCAATCTCGACACGCTGATGATGACCAAAAGTCATCCACCCCCGAACCGGACTAGCCGAAAACCAGGAGTACACGCCAATCGACGCCAACATCCGGCCAGATCGGCCAGCAACGCACAACCGATGGTGTGACGGGGGTTTAGTCGTGGCGAAAATTGATGTCGCCTTACGTCACCAGCTTTCCTGAAAGCGGACTGTCGCCACAGACTGATTAGGGTCGGTCACTGCCCTTGCAGCCTCGGCGACAGCCGGGCAAGCGGCGGCAGGCAGAGAGCGGCCGGTCTCTGCCTGTCGCCGCTTGCCCGGCATCCATCGGGACCGCAAGGGCAGTCCACAGCGGATCTGGGACATTCCCGGCTGGCCAATCGCAAGAGATTGGGCCACAAAGTTGTCGTCTCATCAGGCCGCCAGCCGGTGCTCATAATACGGCCGCGCGGTCGTCGAGGATCGCGTACAACGCGGCGAGGTTGCCGGGATCCGGATTGAGCCACGCATCGACGTGCTCCGGCTTGATCGGAATGATGCAGCGATCATGACCGGCGGCTGCAACTTCCGCAGGAGGTTCGTCGGTGATGGCCGCGAAGGAGAACAGATCCGCGCCACCATCATCTCCCTTTGAGATATTCCAGAGGCAGGCCACCAGCATCTCCTGCGGCGGCTGAGGATCGAATTCAAGTACGACGTTCTCCTCCTTCTCCCCGGCCACCAGCTCACGGCCCTCCATCTTGTGGCGGGAGACGTTCTCGTAGAACCGGGTCACGATCATGATGGCGTGCCGGTGGCCGAACGGCTTGTCCCACGACTCCTCCAGCTTGTCTCGGCGAGCGTTGTAGGTGCCGGGATACTTCCGCTCGGTCACTTCATTCCAGCCCGGTAGGCGCCATTGAAGCGCATGGGCACCACGATCCGCTGGCCCTCCTTCTCGATTATCACCGTCGCATAGCTGCCGCGGTCGCAGCGCGCGGCGATCACCGAAATTGCGCAGGACTTCGAGGGCGAAACAAAAGGGGTCAGAGACATTATTCATGGCGAAGTGTGCTATCGCGGGGCTTTCCGGGCGGCCAGCCTCGCGGCCTCAGCGTCGCCACGCGCTGCAGCTCAGCCTCAATGGCGGCTTGGAATCGGCTAGTTCCCAGTGCGCGCTGTTGTTGAACATAGGCACGGATCTCGCTCATCCGATCCTCGCCGATGGCTTCAAGAAACAAGGCGCGATAGGCAGCACAGCGCTCATCAACCGTTGTACCCAACTGAGCATACTCGTCATGGGGGTAAACGAGCCGGTCGGCCCGGCCCTGCGCGTTGGCGCGATAGCTTGACCATGCGTAGTCACCCGGCGTCTCCACCATCGCAGCACGCACCGGGTTGAGCTCGATGTATCGGTAGCAAGTGAGCAGATAGCGTTCACTGTCGACCAGGCAGGACTTGTAGCGACCCTCCCAGAGCGTACCGCTGCGTCGATAAGTCGCATTGAAGTAGCCCACGTAGCGGCGACCGAGGGATTGCATCGTGCGCGCGACGGCACCGGCGACCTCGGGGGTCATCAACAGGTGCACGTGGTTGGTCATCAACACATAAGCGTGAAGCCGACACCCTTGTGCCAGCGCCGCCTCATCGAGCTGACGCAAGTAGCACCGGTAATCCTGCTCGCGCAGGAAACAAGGCTGGCGGTTATTTCCCCGTTGGATGACGTGCTGTGGAACCCCGGGCAAATCCAGACGTCGCTGACGCGGCATGATGGCCCCCTGCCATCGTCTGTGGAACCCCATCCTCGCCGCCCACGCCAAGCCCCACCATCAGCCCGAACCCTTGCCATCTGTCAGATAATGTCTCTGACCCCTTTTGCTCCCCGAAGGCGTGCAGCCCATCTTGGTGACCGACGCTGGGTTTCGTGCGCCATGGTTCCGTGCCGTGGAAGCAATGGGCTGGCACTGGCTGGGACGTCTGCGCCATCGGACTCTGGTTAAGCCTGCCGATGCAGCGGATACGCCGGCTGGGTGGGTCCCGTGCCGGGCACTCTATGAGCTGGCGGTGGCCACACCGCGCGACTTGGGGCTGATGGATACGGTGCGCGCAAAGCCTTGGCGCTGCCGCGTAGTGGTGCATGCCAAACCACCAAAGGGTCGCAAACAACGTAATCGTCAGGGTGTGCCATCGCGCACCAAGAAGAGCAAGCAAAACGCGGCAAGAGAGCGGGAGCCGTGGCTTCTCGTCGCCTCACCGGCATTGAGTCATTTGAGCGCCCGACAGATGGTCGCGCTGTACGCACGACGCATGCAGATCGAACTGTCCTTCCGGGACCTCAAATCGCACCGCTACGGTTATGCCTTTGAGGATAGTTTGACCCGCAAGGGCAAGCGCATCGAAGTGTTGTTGTTACTTCACACGATGGCAGCCTTCGCCAGCTGGCTGGTCGGCATGGCTTGCGAAACCGCAGGCATCGACCAATGGTTGGCACCGTTTCGATCCAAGCGACGGCTGTACTCGATCATGCGGCTAGGACGTGAGGCGCTGGTACGACGATGGTCAAATACCAGGCTCGAAGAACTCATGGAGCAAATACGAAATCCGTCTCCAGGACTACTCGATCAGATGCTTGTGGCAGCATGAAAACGTGGGGAAACCTCAGTCTCGGACCCCTTTGTTAAAACAGGGTGAGGTTCTCCATCATGTCATGGACGACGGCGTTAGCCACAAGCCTGTCTTGACACCCCTCCACGGCAGTAGCAAACTCGGTCCCAAGGAGCGTCGAAACTCCTCTACAAGCGGTCCCCACCTCCGTCAACGGGTGGGTTTTTTGTGCCCGTGTTGATGCGGGCACAGACCGACGCGATGCCTGCGTCGGGAGGGCGGCTAATACAACACCCGCAAGGGGAATATGCCCGCCGGCTTGTAGCGGTTTCGAACCTCCCGACTTCCCGTCCGCCATTCGGTGGACGGGTACTTCATGGTATGAGGAGGCGAGCATGTCGACGATCGAATCGGATGATCTGGCAGCGATGGGCTATTTCCTGCCGGAGGATAGCCAACTGCGGCTGAAGCAATTGCGCGAATATGTAGAGTTTCTGGCCAACCTGGCGCGACCGCGCATGGCGGACGAGGCAAAGGAGTGTTTCGCGGAGATTCGCCCGGGCGAAGTGGCGATCTGCCTGGAGCTGCTGGAGGAGCAGGTCGCTCAGGTGCTGGGCGAACTCTCCTGGCCGGCAAAGCGTGGTGAAACGGCGGCAGCATGTGAGTCCGATGCGGAAGCGGGGGCTTACACGCAAGCCGCGGAACCGGACGTCACCGTGCCGGTGATGGGGGATGCCGGTAACCGCCTCCTCGTAGGCGTCACCCTGGATCAAATCGACGAGATCAACCTGCTGCTCGAAAGCCTCCGGGCCCTTGGCAATGTGGTGACCTGCAGCGATCACGCCGAGTTATCCGACGTCACCCTGTCGATCATGGGCGATGCCATCGTCCGCAACGTGGAGAAGCTGCGCGACATCATGAGCGACGTGAATGCGCAGGAGCTGGAGCCACCGCACGGCACGAAACCCGGTGTGCGCGAAGAGTGGGCCACCTACCTCGTGCTGCCTGCGCGGTTGCCCATCGTGCGGCAGCTGCCCACCTACCAGTAGCGGGGTGGAAAAACGGAGTCAGGTTTCCTTGCTGTAAAAAAGGTGTCAGGGACAATTCCTGTCACTCTTGACACCTTTTCTCACGACTTCGAGGTGCCCAAATTATCCCTGACACCATATTTTGTACCGAACCGGTGCCGGTGACTCGGTCGGTCAGTCGGTGTGACTCAGCCCGCGTAGTCGGAAGCCACGGTGGCGTCAGCGTTGTTACTCACGCCAAGCTTGCGGATGACCAAGTTGGCGAGGATGGCAACCACAAGGTTGATGATCAGCGCGTACAAGCCGATGTAGGCCGGGATCACCATGCCGCCGATGTGCAGTGCGTAGGCAGATTTCTGGAAGCCGGTGAGGGGAGCATAGGGTCAGGGGGAGCATAGGGTCAGGGGGAGCATAGGGTCAGGTCTAGCATCGTAGTATCCAGCACAGTAGCAGAAGGCAAGCAGGTGCTACAAAGCTAGACCTGACCCCGTGCTTGCCGTGCTCTCGAGCAGGTGCTACAAAGCTAGACCTGACCTCGTGCTCTCGCTGACGCCGCAAGTGCATGACTCGCGTTACGGCCGCCATTACCGTGCCGGGGACATCGAGCTGATCTGCGGCGACGTCTTCGGCCTCGATGCCGAAGTGCTGGCCGGTTGCGCGGCGGTATACGACCGCGCGGCGCTGATCGCGCTGCCGCCGCCGCTGCGCCGCCGTTACGTGCGCCAGGTGCATGCGCTGCTCCCTGCCGGCTGCCGCGGCCTGCTGATCACGCTGGAGTATCCGCAGCACGAAAAGCACGGCCCGCCGTTCGCCGTGCCCGAAGCCGAGGTGCACGAGCTTTACGGCCGCGACTGGAACGTCGCGACGCTGGAGCGCCGCAACATCCTCGCGCAACAGCCGGGCTTCGTCGCCGACGGCGTGAGCGCGCTAGACACGGTGGTGTACCTGCTGTCACGCAAAGCCTGAAGCCCGGCGGGCCGGCCGGTGCGGGGCTGCAGGCGCGGCAGTGCCTTGCGGCGTTTGGTCGCTTTCAGCTAGTCGATCGCGGTGGGCTCTTTGAGGCAAAAGGGGGTCAGCTCAAGCGGGCGCTTTCTCACAGCGGCGCCTTCGATTCCGATGACTCCGGTCACGCGTTCGCTTTCAGGATTTTCTCGATGTCCTGCAGGGTCGAGTTGGTCAGTGTCTTGGCCAACTCGCCGGTGATGCGTTTGCTGGTCTGGGCGTGCAGCTGGGGGCGGATCTCGCTCAGCGTTGTCGGGTCGGCAATCAGAAACAGATGCTCGAACTCCTGCTTCAGCGCCGCAGCGTTCAGTCGATTGGCCAGTTGCTTGGCGAAGGTGGCTTCACGGGTCTGTTCTGTGCTCGCCTCCGGCGGACGGTGACCTGAGGGCCCGTGGCCCTGCGCGTCAGGTGCATCGGCGGTGATCGGATCGTCCTGCGTCAACTGCAGGGCGTCCTGCTTGCCGACGTTGTGGAACAGACGCGCGTTGGTGCCATCGGCAACGACGACCCAGGCACCGACAGGAATGGTGTGCATCGGTTTCTCCTTCCATCCATTGCGACGCATCACAGTGTTGCGCCAGCCCACTGAGCATGGCCGTCCTTGGTGATGGCCCGATAACGGCGTCGGGGGGGGGCGCTGCGACGTGGTCGGTTCGGGTCATCGGCCCTTGTGCCGGTAAAGGCCTATGCTGCAAGGGGATCACGCGCAAGGAGTTCTGCCATGGCTGATATTTCCGGCAAGGCCAGCAATGGGTTTACCTACGAGGGGGATTACCAGCTGCCGAGCGCGGGCCGCGTCCACTGGTCGGTGACATTTCGCCACAACGGCGATTTCGCCGGCATGCGGCATGGTTGCGTGCATGGCATGCAGGACATGCACGGGGCCGGGCTGGAGGAGGCGGTGAAGCGCGACATCGAGGCGGCGTGGACGGAGGCCCGCTGATGATCGTGCTGACCCTGGCCGTCGCCAGGGCAGGGTAGTCACGTCCTTCCCGGCAGGGGCCGGGTCATTTCAGTGCACTTACAGCCGCATGTAGCTGTAGCCGCGCTGGCCATCGACCACCGGGTCGGTGACGCCGGACAGCGACACCGTCACGTCCGGGTCGACCGCGCTGTCGGGCAGGCCCTGTTCGGCCAACGCCTGGCTGCATACCAGCAGCTGCACGCCCGCCTTGCGCGCGCGCGCACGATTAAAGATGTCATGGACGCTTTCTCCGCTGGGCCGCGAACGAAAGGGTGGTTTCCTTGTTCCTGTTTTTCGGGTCAATACTGCTCGTGCCGGGCCAGCACCGCATATTTCTTCATGCGCAGATACGTCAGTTCGCGCATCAATCGCAGGGTCGGTTTCAGTGCGAAGCAGAGCGAGCCGATGACGAACAGCCAGGTGGCGGGCATCTGCGTGCTGCTCCAGAAGAACATCACGCTGCCGACCAGGAACAGCGACGCGGCCAGGAAATCCACCGTCGTGTACCAGACTTCATAGATGGCATAGATCCGTTCGTGCTCGGGGCTTGCGCTGTTGTTTTGCGGTTGAAAGATCTTCATGCGGGTTGACCCTGTTCATTCCGGCGCGACCCATGACTATACGCCCGCGAACCAGGGTCGCTTGTCGCAACGGGTACAGTCACGTGCTAAAAAAGGTGTCAGGGACAATTCCTGTCACTCTTGACACCTTTTCTCACGACTTCGAGGTGCCTAAATTATCCCTGACACCATGCTTTTAAGCTACCTTGCCAGTACCGAACCGGTGCCGGTGACTCGGTCGATCAGTCGGTGTGACTCAGCCCGCGTAGTCGGAAGCCACGGTGGCGTCAGCGTTGTTACTCACGCCAAGCTTGCGGATGACCAAGTTGGCGAGGATGGCAACCACAAGGTTGATGATCAGCGCGTACAAGCCGATGTAGGCCGGGATCACCATGCCGCCGATGTGCAGTGCGTAGGCAGATTTCTGGAAGCCGGTGAGTGACGCCGCCCAGATACCCCACCCCAGACCGATAGCCCAGCCAAGAAGCAAAGCCTTGGAGTCGAACCAGCGGGTATAGATGCCGGAGACGATGGCGGGCAGGGTTTGCAGAATCAGGATACCGCCCAGCAATTGAAGCTGGATAGCGTAGGCCAGTGGTAGGAACAGGATGAACATCAAGGCGCCGAACTTGACTACCAGCGAGAACGTCTTGGCCATGCTGGTTTCCTGCTGGATCGTGCAATCGGGCTTGATGTAGGCCTTGTAGATGTTCCGGGTGAACAGGTTGGCCGCGGCAATCGACATGATCGCCGCCGGTACCAGTGCGCCGATCGCCACCGCCGCAAAACCCACCCCGACGAACCAGCTCGGGAAGAAGTGCAGCAGCAGGCCGGGCATCGCGAACTGGGCCTTGTATTCGGCGAAGTACGGTGCCAGCTCAGGCAGCTTGTCGATGCCGGAGGCATAGGCCACGTAGCCGAGCATCGCTATCAGACCCAGCAGGAACGAATAGGCCGGCAGGAACACCCAGTTTCGGCGCAGTGTATTTGGCCCCTTCGCGGCCAGTACCGCGGTGGTAGCGTGGGGGTAGAACATCAGAGCCAGTGCCGAGCCGAAGGCCAGCGAAGTATAGAAGGAGATCATGCCAGTGTTGCCATCCTTGACCGGCGGAAGCAGCAGATGATCCTTCGGAATCGCCGCAAATATGTTCCCGAAACCGCCCATCTTGATCGGAATTATGACGATCATCGCAATGATGGTGATGTACACCAGCAAGTCCTTCACCACCGCAATGGATGCCGGAGCACGCAACCCACTAGTGTACGTGAACACCGCAAGTATCGTGAAGGCGATGATCAGCGGCAGCTCGCCTACGAAACCATGGGTCGGGAAACCGAGACCGCCGATGACCACCTGGATGCCGACCAGTTGCAGGGCAATATACGGCATGGTCGCGACGATACCGGTCACGGCAATGGCCAGCGCCAGTGCCGGACTATTGAAGCGCCCCGCGACGAAGTCTGAGGCAGTGACGTAGTTGTGCTTGCGTGCCACTACCCACAACCGCGGCAGGATGGCGAACACCATCGGGTAGACCACCACGGTATAGGGCAATGCGAAAAATCCCACTGCACCGGCGCCGAATACCAGCGCCGGTACAGCGATGAAGGTATAGGCGGTATAGAGATCGCCACCAATCAGAAACCAGGAAATCCAGGCACCAAATCGGCGACCACCAAGGCCCCACTCATGCAGGTGGGTCATGTCGCCCTTGCGCCAGTGGGCGGAAGCAAAGCCGATAATCGTTATGAACACGAACAGGCCGATGAAGACAGTACTCGCTACGACGTTCACGGCATCAGTCTCCACTTCCTTTGGGCACAATCATTTTGTAGACGATGCCGATGAATACACCCGACAGCGGCACCCAGAGCAGCTGCCACCAGTAGAAGAACGGAATGCCAAACAGGGTTGGCTCCAGCCTGTTGAACCAAGGCACGATCAGGACGGCAATGCAGGGAATCGCCAGCAGAATGATCTGCAGCCACCCAAGCTTGCGCAGTGTATGAATGGAATCCACGTTTAAGTCCCCCCTCTCAGTTATGCACGGGCGTTACCCCGGTCTAATAATTGCGATTCTGCCAAGACTCGTGACGAGTTCGGGTTATCAATAGTAAAGCGTTGAAACTATGCGACTATTATCTATCTTGGTAATAAATAATCGTCCAAATAAGTTATTGACCGAAATTCTTATTTCCAAAAGCTGCCTCTCGCAAGAACTGAAATCGCCTCGCGAAACGCATAAAACCTCGAAACCTCGTAAATTGGGATCTAAGCCTAAACTCAAGATTGTTTTGTGAGAGGCTGGAGGCCGGAACCGCCGAAAATTCCATCAGCCCGACTTCAGCCGGGCTACGAACGCATCAAGTCGGCATGGACGCCTCGACGTACTCGGCTCGGCGCTTCCTGGCCTCATCCATGTTGAACGCCTTGGAATCAATCGGCCCGCCCAGCTACTCGGCGAGTTCGTGCCTGGGGGCGTTGCTTGCCGGCCAGGCTGCTGGAAGTGATAGAGCGCGCTGAGGCTGACCTGGTTGCCGTTGGTCAATTTGTGGTCACGCCATCGGTGGTATCAATCTTGTCGTACATCCACTCGAGGCCGAAGTCGTAGGCACCAGCGTTCTACAGCAGATTCACGGCACCCTGGCGGTTCTTCAGCCGACCGGCCGAGCCATGTCCCAGCCAGCGAACCACATCGTTCCGGTCGGATTTGCTGTAGGCGTAGAACGCATTGGCACTCCAGTTGGGCGTAAACTTGTAGCCCGCCTGCAAATAGCCACCTGTTTCATTGGGCGAAAATTGGGATTGCCCGCGGTCAGGAAGTTGACGTTGTCGCCCGGGCCACTCCACGAACCCTCGAAGGCACCCAGGTCAAGCCGCCATTTCGGACCGGATGAACCGTGGTTGAAATCCTGCATCCACACCGCACCGGGGAAGCGCCAACCGATCATGCCGACACCATAGCCGAGCGGAAATGCGACATGGGTGAGCGAGGTCGTGACGTTGTCCAGCGGAAACATCAGATCCCACTGTTGGCCGATCCTCACCGTGCTGCCGGACTCGACATTGTCCCAATCCACGTAGGCCTGGCGCAGGCGCGGAATCGGTTGCTGCTGGCTGTAGGCACCCGTGCCATTGAAGCCGCCAAAAAAATCCATCTCGATCCGGCCGCCACCGCTCCAGTTGTCGGTGAACTTGGAGCCCTTGAAGTCGAGCCAGAAACGCGTGTTGCGCACATCGAAGCCACTGAGCCTGCCTTTCGAATCGGCGACCGGGAACTCGGCATTCTGGCCATTGCCGAAGGTAAAGGATTTGCTCTGGGAGAACGCGGTGGCGCTGACGAAACCGTTAAGCGTCACCGACACGCCTGGCGCCATGCCGAAGGCTGGTTTGGCTTCGACCGGCGGCGGCTCGGCAACCGTCGAGATCTCAGCGTGCTGTTGTACCTGCTCGCCTTCCAGCCGCTTCAGGCTATCGCGCAGCGCCTGTAATTCCTGCTGCTGCTGCTGATCAAGCTGCTGTTGCTGCTTGTCGATCAGTGTGTGCAGGGCTTTTACTTCGCTCTTTTTGTGCGTGGTGGCCGCGAGAATCGGGCTGGCCACGGCCAGACCCATGGAGACGGCCATGGCGATGAACAGTGGATTTCGTCTCATGGTGGCTTCCCCTTGGTGGATTAACTAACGATAGCCAGCTGATTGCCGTAGCGTTGGAATCATCAGGGACTATGGTGATATCTGAAATCATCGTGCGAGCTAGTATTGTCTCCGGCCGGTGACAGATACGAAATTCGTACGATTGCCGACCTCGACTACGTAGTACTGCGCAAAACGCCCGGACTGGACCACCAATGACCGCATCCACACCATGCAACTGAAGTCGAAGATCGCCCTGCTAGCCGTCCTTCCCTTGGTGGTGGTCGCCGGGGCAATTGCCGGGGTCATCGCCCTGCAGGGGCAGCGTCTGGCGACGGATCAGGCCACGATCATCGACGCCAACTTGATGCAGGCCAAGCGGGTCGAGCTCAAGCACTACGTCGGACTTGCCATCAGCGCCATCGGCCCGCTCTACGCCTCAGGGCGCGGCGATGCTGCGACGCAGGACGCGGCCAAGGATATCTTGGCCCGGATGAACTACGGCGACGACGGCTACTACTTCGTCTATGACTTGCAGGGACGCAATCTGGTCCACCCGCGCCAACCCGATATCGTTGGCCACAACCTCTGGGATCTACGCGACCCGAAAGGCCTGCCGGTGATCCAGCGCTTAGTCGCGGACGCGCGCCATGGATCTGGCTTCCAGCGCTACCTGTGGAGCAAGCCGTCGACCGGCCAGATCACACCTAAGCTCGGCTACGTGGTCCTGCTGCCACGCTGGGGCTGGGTGCTCGGCACAGGGGTCTATCTCGACGACGTCTCGCGCATCGAGAACGGCTTGCGGCGCCACGTTGCCGCCAACATCCGTGTCACCATGGGCCAGATTGCTGCAATCAGCCTGATCGCGGTTACCCTTGTCGGCTTGATCGGAATGGCGCTGAACGTCAGTGTCCATCGCCTCGCTGACCGCCACCTGAAGGTCTTGGCCCAGCGCATCGTGAACCTACAGGAGGAGGAGCGTTTGCGCATCGCCCGCGACCTTCATGATGGCATCAACCAGCTGCTGGCCTCGGCCAAGTACCAGTTCGAGCTGGCCCAATACCACGTCAATGCCGGCGACGGCGACCCGATATCGGCCATAGGCCGCGGCCTGTCCGTCGTCTCCGACGCCATCGGCGAGGTGCGCCGAATCTCCCACGATCTACATCCGATGTTGCTCGATCGCCTCGGCTTGGCCGAAGCCCTCGGACAACTCGCACGCGAGTTCTCCGAGCGCACGGGCATCCGCGTCACGGCGTCCCTCCCCGAGGCTATACCCGTGCTTCCCGGGCCGCTCGCCCTGACCCTGTTCCGTATCGCACAGGAGTCGCTGACCAACATCGAACGCCACTCAGGGGCCACTTACGCCACCCTCGGGCTCAAGGTCGTCGCCGCGCGCGCGCGTCTGAGTGTCACTGACGACGGCCATGGCTTTGCCCCCGGGAGCGTCGCGGTCCGCGATGGCATGGGCTTGAACAACATCCACGGGCGCGTCGACTACCTCCGCGGAGTGGTCACCATCGACACTGGTCCCAGCGGCACGACCCTCTCCGTCGTCCTGCCCCTGGATGCCGACACGAGGAGCCCGACATGAGCGGCGAGCCGCGAACCCTGATCCTGGTCGACGACCACCCTCTGGTGCGCGATGGCCTGCGCGTCCACCTCGAGGCTGTGCCCGGTCTGCATGTGGTCGGCGAATGTGGCAGTGGCCGCGAGGCGCTCAACCTGGCCGCGACCCTACGCCCGGACATTGCCCTGGTCGACATCAGCATGCCCGATATCGATGGCCTCGAGCTGGTGTCCCGGCTTCGCCGCCTTGAGCCGGCGCCGGAATGCATCATTCTGAGCATGTTCGACAAGCCCGAGTACGTGCGGCAGTCCGTGCGTGCTGGATCGCGCGGCTACGTGCTCAAGGACTCGCCGGCCGGCGACATTCTGACCGCGATCGAGGCCGTCGCCAGCGGCGGCAACTATTACAGCGCGGCCTTGGTCCAGGGCCTGGCCAGCCTGGCGCAGCCAGCGCCGGGCCTGACCAAGCGTGAACGCGAGATCCTGATCCTGGTCGCCGGCGGCGCCAGCAACAAGCGCATCGCCCAGATCTGCGGCATCAGCTGCCGCACGGTCGAAACGCATCGGCTTAGCACACGGCGCAAGCTCGGAATCGAGTCGACCGCCGGTCTCGTGCGCTATGCCATGGAGCAGAGCTGGATCGTGTGAATCTCCCGTCATTTAAAAAGGTGTCAGGGACAATTCCTGCCATTCTTGACACCTTTTTTCACGACTTCGAGGTGCCCAAATTGTCCCTGACACCATTCTTGACACCATTCTTTGCTTTTCAGGTCGTTTTCTCGCTTCGTTGCCCGAAGCGCCCGCACGACGAAAACCGTTGATAAAACAGTAGACTGGGGGCACTTCCTGACGGCAAATAGGCCGAACAAAAGTGAATAGTAGTACTTGCAACATGGTCAGGTTGGGGCAATAATAGCAAAGGGTCTGACCAGGTTGGTCAGATGAGGAGGTTCGCTATGACTATCGTTATCAAGTCCCTCGCCGAACAGACCAGGACTCGATCCGACACATTCCTATCTGCGATGCACTCTCTTGCCGAAAAGCTTGGGCTGATGGTCAAAGATGCCCCTATGCCGATCTCGAAATTCAAATCGGACTACGGCAGCCTGTTGAGGGGTGCCATGAGTGGCCGCTTACAGCAGATATCGAGAGGTAGTGAGCGGTATGTGGTGCTGACAGAAGATCAAGTGATTGCGATAGTTCGATCGAGCAACAGGCGAAACTCTTTGGCTGACACGCTTGCCTCGATCCAGACCCCGTCCCAACCCCTTGATGCATCGGTGATGGTTGCAGGCTCCAGGCAGGATCCCTATTCATTGACGGATTTGAGTTCTTGAAATGGCAGGAGCAGAACGCTTTCTTCTAGGCCCGAAGTTGCTGATCGGTCTTTTAGGTAAGGAGGATAAGGCGGTCCAATGGGCGGTGTCAGTCCAAGAAGCGGATTGCGTCCTAAGCCGCTTAGCCATTGCCATTGTTCGGTCGGTCATCAATAACGGGGCGACCTCGGAAGCTCATAGGCAGGCTTGGCAACAAGCATTGAATGCGACCGTGTCTCGCATGGAAGCCGGCGGGGCGACCTTGGTGGACGTGAACGAGACCATCTTGGAAAAATTCCATGTCTACCGCTTGCACCAGCCCTTGGATTTCACGACACCTGAGGGGCTCATCCCTGTGGCTCAGGACATTCGCCTGTTGATCACGACCGCGGATGTCATGGATCTCGTCTACACAGAATACGGTGATGTCTATCTCAATCAGCTGCAGAACACGACGACCGTGAGGGTCCAAGCTCTGTGAATGATCCATTTCCGGATCAGTTCAACTTGCCGCCCGGTTTGCCTCCGGGGGTAAAGAAGCGGGTCAAAGTTTTAAGCTTGTCAGGCGGTGGCTATCGGGGCATGTTCACTGCGGCGGTGATCGCCTCACTGGAGGGGACACTCAGCGCAGATCCTAAGAAGCCAATACCATTTGGTCAGCACTTTGACCTCATCGCGGGAACCTCCATCGGAGGCATCCTGGCTACAGCCTTGTCCTGTGGGGTCAAGGGATCCGATCTGCTTGCCATACTGGAAGATCAGGGCGGAAAGATCTTTCCAGCAATGCGCTTGCGCCGCTTCCGCAAGCTCATAGGCAACGCTCCATATAAGCCGGATCACCTACGAGCCGCGATTAAGGTGCTCATCCATGATGCAGACAAGCTTCTGATCGGCCAACATCGACCTGGACTCTTGCTAACCACGGTTAATTGGACAACATCCAAGCTTCACCTGCTTGGCAGCCAATCCACTCCAGAGAAGGACATGCTCGGCCTAACACTGATGGACGCCATGCTGGCGACTTCAGCGGCACCGGCGCACTTCCCGGCGCACGCATTCAAGCACCATCTGTTTGTTGACGGGGGATTGGCCGCCAATGCGCCTGACCTCCAGGCGCTGCAATGCGCTGGGAAGATGTTTCCCGATGCAGAGATCCAAATGTTGAGCATAGGCACAGCGAACCCGTTGCATGGTCGAGATCCGTCTGCAGTCCCCGGTCGCGGTTTCCAGTGGGCCAAGCCAGTCATCGAGTTAGTAATGAATGCCCAAGAGATTCTGGCAGTTCAGGAATGCCAGGCCAAGTTGGGGCCAAGTCGCTATTTCCGGCTGAATGTGCCGCCGAGCGCGGCACAGGCCAAGCACATGGACTTCGATGTGGCCAATAAACTCAGCACCGATCTGCTGCTCACTCTTGCCAACGACTGCCTCAAATCGTTGAGCCCGGCGCAGAAGAATGAACTCATGTCTATCATCCGGTAATCGCGTTAGCGATTGAGCTACGTGCTAGTTGGCTCAAATTTGAAGGTGAAACTCGTTGAGTTTGGGTAGGCTATGATATGACGGTAGCGGCCATTGGATTCACGGATGCTTGGATGCCTTCTGTGGGGGCGAGCAGAATGGTGGTGCATGCCAAACCCCCGGAGGGGCGCAAACAACGCAATCGTCAGGGGGTGCCCTCGCGCACCAAGAAGAGCAAGCAAAACGCGGCACGCGAGCGGGAGCCATGGTTGCTCGTTGCCTCGCCGGCACTGAGCCACTTGAACGCCCGACAGATGGTCGCACTGTATGCACGACGCATGCAGATCGAACTGTCCTTCCGGGATCTCAAATTCCGCCGCTACGGTCATGCCTTTGAGGACAGCTTGACCCGCAAGGGCAAGCGCATCGAGGTGCTGCTGTTGCTCCACACGATGGCAGCCTTCGCCAGTTGGCTGGTCGGCATGGCCTGCGAAACCGCAGGCATCGATCAATGGCTAATGCCGTATCGATCCAGCGACGGCTGTACTCGATCATGCGACTGGGTCGTGAGGCGCTGGTGCGACGATGGTCAAATGCCAGGCTCGAAGAACTCATGAAGCAGATACGAAAGCCATCTCTGGCACTGCTCGATCAGATGGCTGTGGCAGTATGAAAACGTGGGGAAACCTCAACCTCCGTCCCCTTTTCTGCTCTTTTTTGCTTCGTGCAGGGCAATCAAGACTGCGCCAGCCGTATTGTGCGCGGCCTGCATGGACAACTAGACCACGCTGTTGCGGACGGCGTCGATGCGCACCGTCGGCTGGCCGATATAGCGAACCGTGGTCACCGCGCGCGGCCTGTCGATGACGTGGCCGAGGAGGTCGAAGCCGACGCCGGCATTACCGATCTTGCCCGGCGCGAAAGCAGTTGCCGTAGTGCGGCTCACAGACGCGCTCCCAAGTAGCTGCCGATGCGCAGCAGATCGGCGAACACGCCGGCGGCGGTGACTTCGGGACCGGCACCCGGTCCCTGCACCACCAACGGATTGTCGTGATAGCGGCGGGTGGTGAACTGCACGCAGTTGTCGGTCAGGCGCAGGTGCGCGAATGCATGGTCGGCCGGCAACGCGGCCACGCCAACGCGTGCCCTACCCTCGGCGTCCATGTGCGCAACGTGACGCAGCACCTGCCCCTGTTCGCGCGCTTGGTGCAGACGTTCGGCCATGGCGTCGTCGATCACGTGCAGTCCATCCAGTACCTGTTCGCGTGGCACCTCGACCAGCTCGGCCGGCACCAGGCTTGCCACCTCGACGTCGGCGAGGCTCAAGTGCATGCCCGCTTCGCGCGCCATGATCACCAGCTTGCGTGCCACGTCCATGCCCGACAGATCCTCGCGCGGGTCGGGTTCGGTGTAGCCCAGTTCGTGCGCACGACGCACCAAGGTGGAAAACGGCACGCTGCCGTCGTAACTGTTGAACAGCCACGCCAGCGTGCCGGAGAGGACGCCATCGATGGCTACCAGCGTATCGCCGGTGTCGAGCAGTTCGCGCAGGGTCTGGATCACCGGCAGTCCGGCGCCGACGGTGGCCTCGTAGCGGAAACGGCTGCCGCTGTGCGCGCAGGCGGCGCGGATCGCCCGCCAGCGCGCCAGGTCACCGGCGCCCGCGTGCTTGTTGGGCGTGACCACATGAATGCCGGCGGCCAACCACGCCGGATAGCGTGCCGCCACGGCATCGCTGGCTGAACAATCGATGATGACCGCGTGCGGCAGGTGTTCGGCGTGCACGTGCGCAGTCAGTGCGTCCAGGTCGCAGGCGGCCGCTGACTCGTCCAGCTTGAGGGGTATGGCGCCGGCGTGGCCCAGCCACATGTGCCGGCTGTCCGCCAACGCGCGTACGCGCAGGTCCAATTGCACGTCGCGGCACAGGCGTTCGCGCGCTTCGGCGATCTGCTCCAGAAGCACGCGGCCGACGCGTCCTGGACCGATGAGACCCACACTGAGTGTCTGCGGCGACAACCAGAACGCCGCGTGCGCGGCGCGGATGGCGCGTGCCACGTCATGCTCGGCCAAGGCCACTGAGATGTTGCGCTCGGACGCACCCTGGGCGATGGCGCGCACGTTCACACCGGCGCGCGCCAGTGCGCCAAACAGGCGCGCGGCCGTGCCCGGCGAGCCGACCATGCCGTCGCCAACCACGGCCAGCACGCCGACGCCGGCATCGCTGGCGATGGCGTGGATGCTGGCATCGGCCAGTTCCAGCGCGAACGCGTGTTGCAGCGCATCGCGTGCGTGTTGGGCCTCGCCGGCACGCACCACGCAGCAGATCGAATGCTCGGACGAGCCTTGCGAGATCATCACCACCGACACACCGGCGGTGTGTAGCGCGCCGAACGCGCGCTCCGCGGTGCCGGGTACACCGATCATGCCGGCGCCCTCGATGGTGACCAGGGCCAGCCCGGTCACCGCGGTGATGCCCTTGACTGGCGTACCGTCGGACTGCGCGGTGATACGCGTACCCGGCGCCTGCGGCGCCAGCACATTGCGGATACGCAGCGGCGTGCCGGCGGCGATCACCGGCGCCAGCGTCTGCGGGTGAATCACGCGCGCACCGAAGTAGGCCATCTCGCAGGCCTCGTTGTAGCTCAACGTAGGCAGCGAGACGGCATCGGGTACCAGCCGCGGGTCGGCCGAGAGCACGCCATCGGTGTCACCCCACAAGGTCAGTTCGGCAGCCGCGAACAGGCGCGCCATGATCGCTGCCGAGTAATCGCTACCGTTGCGCCCCAGCGTGGTGGCGCGTCCGTGGCGGTCGCTGGCGATGAAGCCGGTGACCACGATCATCGGTGCATGGTGGCCGGTGCGCCACGTGGCGAGGCGTTCGGCGCTGGTGTCCCAGTCGACCATCATGCCGAGCTCGCCGCGCTGCACTACCAGCACGTCGCGTGCGTCCAGCAGGTCGGCCTCGCCGCTTTGCGCCAGCAGGTCGCGCAGCAGGCCGGCGCTCCACAACTCACCCATGCCGTGCACCGGTTCTACTGCCTCGGTGCTGGCCAGGCCGAGTACCGTCAGTGCCTGCAGCCGTGCGGCCAGGTCATCGAATGAAGTACGCAGACGTGCGTGGGTGGGGCTCTCGGCGACTCCGGTCAGCTCGGTTGCCGTGGCCAGGTGACGCTGGCGCAACGCATCCCAGGCTGTCTGCCAGTCACCGCGTGTGGCTGCCGTCACGGCCATGTCGACCAGGACATCCGTGGTGCCGTGCATGGCCGATACCACCGCCACCTTCAGGCCTCCTTCGGCGGTACGGATGATGGAGGCCACGCACCGGAAGCAGGTGGCATCGGCCACGCTGGAACCGCCGAACTTGTGCACGCGGCAAGTGGGTGCGGCTGCAACGTCGGCAGCAGCAGGAAGTGGCGTTGCGAGGGATTTCATCAGGGCCTCCTTGTGGAGCCCCGCACCGGAGGTAACGGACCGGAGCACGGGGTCAGCGGAGCACGGGGTCGAGCACGGGGTCAAGTCTAGCAACGTAGCATTTCCACGCACGTAACGCGCGATTGCCATTCGTGTCCAGGGCAATTGCTTATTCTTGGCACCTTTCCTCACGGCTTCGATGTGCTCAAAAGGTTTCTGCCACCATTCCTGGCTCTTGCATCGACCTATTGTTGTAGTCAGCATGAGTAGGTGCGTATCAGCTACGACTTGGGCAGACACCAGAAGACGCTGGCTGAGCGCGGCCTCGACTTCGAGGATGCCCCAGCAGTCTTCTCTGGCTTCATTTTCGAGGTCGAGGACACCCGCCGGGACTACGGCGAGACGCGCCTGACCTGCTTCGGCCACCTGGCCGGTCGCCTCGTGGTGATTGGCTGTACGCCAAGAGCAGCAGTCCGACACATCTTCGGCATGAGATAAGGCCAATGAAGGCGAACAAGCCCGTATCAGTCCGTAACTTGAAGTCTCAGCTCAAGCGCGTGGACTCGCGCAAGACAAAGGCAAGCGAGTACATGGAGCTTCCGGAACTGACGGGTGCCATGCCCAAGCGCGGTACCGTCAAGCGCGCAGGCCGCCCGGTTGCAACCAATCCGCGCCGTCAAGTCACTATGCCGGTGCTGGCAGAATGGGTCATCGGTAACGACAAGGTAATCTCGTTCTGAACACCCCGAGTTGAACATCGTACCGTCTCAGACGGCAGCAAGAATGACCAGGAGACCCCAATGACCCAGAGCAGCAAGCCCGGCTTGTCCACGCGCACCATTCACGGCCACAGTTTCAAGGACGCGCATGGCAGTCCGCACCTTCCAGTGTACGATACTACCACCTTTGCGTTTCCATCGACGGCGGCTCTGCTCGATGTCGTCGATGGCCGCAAAGCGGGAAGTCTGTATACGCGCTACGGCCTGAACCCGTCGATCTTTGCCATCGAAGAAACGCTCGCCGGTCTTGAGGGTGCGGAGATGGCCTGGACTTTTTGCTCCGGGATGGCCGCCGAGGCGGCCTTGTTTTTGACGCATGGGCGTGAGGGCGTTGTCTGTATCGGTGATGCTTACGGCGGAACCCTGGAGCTGCTGGGCAGCCAGTTGCCGTTGCTGGGGATCAAAACCGATTTGATACTTGGCCGCGAACTGGATCAATTGGACACCTTGCTGGCCGCCGGCGCGAAGCTGGTATTTTTCGAGACGCCCACCAATCCCACCCTCGAATTGTTCGACATCCGGGCGATTGCCGCGAAGGCGCATGCCCGCGGTGCGCGAGTCGCGGTCGACAACACGTTCGCCTCGCCGGTCAATCAGCGCCCGCTGGAACTGGGTGCGGATTTTGTCGTGCACAGCGCCACCAAATATCTCGGCGGACACAGCGACCTCACCGCGGGCGTCTTGATGGGGTCGAAGGACTTGCTGATGCCGGTATGGAACTGGCGCAAGAATCTCGGCTCGATGATCGCCCCGACCACCGCGTCATTGCTCGCCCGCAGCCTACGTACCCTAGTCGTGCGCGTGCGTCGGCAAAACGAGTCGGCCCAGCGCATCGCCGAAGCCATGGAGCGCCACCCCAAGGTCCGCCGGGTCTACTTTCCCGGCCTGCCCGAGTTCGCTGGGCATGCGCTGGCCAAGGACCAAATGCACGGATTCGGGGGCATGCTGACGATCGAGGTAGCCGGCAACGGCGAAGATGCCACGCGCGTCGCCGACCGGTTGAAGCTGTTCGCCCTGGCACCGAGCCTTGGGGGCGCGGAAAGCCTGGTAACCCAGCCGTGCACCACCACCCACCATGGATTGACGCCGGAAGAGCGTACCCGTCGCGGTATCTCGGACGCCATGCTGCGGTTGTCGGTCGGGCTGGAGGATGCAGACGATTTGATCGCGGATCTGGAACAGGCGCTGGCTTAGGCCACTCGGTCGATGGCGAGGGCGTGGTCCGATTTGCGGCAGGCATCCATCGCGATCAACGCGCCTGCCCGGTTGCCGGTGCTGCAATGGATCAGCACCGGGCGCCGCCGCTGGTCGGTGAGCACCGCATCGATTGACTCCACCGCGGCTGCGTTCAAGCCGTCCGCACCGGCGACCGGGATGTTTACGTAGTCAAGCCCGAGTTTGCGCACTACGCTGCCTTCGTCGAACCCGGTGAACTCACCGGTCGGACGCAAGTTGACTACGGTGCGATAGCCTGCATTACGCGCCGCTTCCAGGCACGCGCGACTGGGCTGTCCGCCAGTGAGCAGGCCCGGCTCGGGCTGGCAGGCGTTGTCCAACAAGGTAGATGGGTCAATCATGATTGTCAGCTCCACACAGATTCAAGTTAGCCCTGGAGCCTTTCCAGGCTGTGCCGGCAAAGCTGTGTCGCCACGTGCGACTACCACTCGCCATGCTGCGCCGTAGAGTAAAAACTGTGCGTGAAGGTCAGAAACGCGTGAATTTCCGGCGCGGACCCGGGTCGCGCAAGGGGCGGCGCGCGCCGTTATGCGGCCTGCCGGTTCATCACCACGTTATTGAGCGCCAGCTTGACCGTGTTGGCGAGGGTGTCGCCCACCGGGCACACCTTCTGCAGATGGTCGATGAACCGGTTGATCCGTTCCTGCGGTGAAGGGCTCTGGATATGGAAGTTGTAGCGGATGTCCGAATAACCCGGCCGCACACCGGACTTGCCGAAAAAGCCGTCCAGATCGATGTCGCCGACCACTTCCACCTGGAAGTCATCCAGTTGCACCTTGAACTGCTCGGCGTAGACGCGCGCCACGATCGACTGGCAGGCCGCCAGCGACCCCAGCAAAAGCTCCACGGGATTCATGCCTTTATCCGTGCCGCCCAGCCCCTCGGGCTCGTCGATGGTGATCGAAAACTGGCGCGCCTGAACGGCTACTTTCACGCCGTCTTGCAAGCGGGCGTGGGCGTGGAACTGCTGCGTCGCCATGGCGATGTTCTCCGGGACAAGTCGTGAGGGAGGGTACGTGCGTCGCCATGATAAGGCCCGCTTTTGATAATCCCAAAGGCTTGTTTGGAAGTCACTGATGCGTTTGCGTTATATGAAGAATGGTGTCCGGGACAATTCCGTACGGCCAGCGATCGTTCGAATCGTCACTGACACCTTCCCCGTTGTTTGGTGGCAAGGTCAAAATAACGGAATAACGAGATAACGAAAAGTGTTTTGCCTTGTCGGGAGGGCGCGGAGTATTTTCGAACCGTTAAACGAAGGATGTCTTGCGGATGAATCTCTACCTGTTGTCCGCGCTTGGCGGCGTGATGATTGGTCTCTCGACGGTCTGGCTGATGGCGGCGCTGGGGCGCATAGCTGGTATCAGCGGCATCACCGGCAATTTGCTGATTGGACAACACCGCGACCGCGCATGGCGGATTGCTTTCGTCGCAGGTCTGGTGGTGGCGCCTATGTTGTTGCTGCTGATACGCGGCGACAGTGGTATTCGGGTGCCGGTGGCTCCCTGGCCATGGATGCTTGTCGCAGGCTTGCTGGTGGGTGTGGGCACGCGGCTGAGCAACGGCTGCACCAGCGGGCACGGCGTGTGTGGCCTTGCTCGGCTCTCACCGCGCTCGCTACTGGCCACTGGCACGTTCATGGTCTCGGCTTTTGCCACGACCTATGTGTTGCGCCATGTGGCTGGGGGTGTGTCGTGGTGAAAATCCTGGCGGCGTTACTGGCGGGTCTGGTGTTCGGCGCGGGTCTCAGTTTGGGTGGCATGACTGATCCCGCCGTGGTGCTCGGTTTCCTGGATGTCTTCGGTCAATGGAATGCGCAGTTGGTGTTCGTCATGGGCGGCGCGGTGCTTACCACCGCGATCGGTTATCGGTGGGTGCTGCGGCGGTCGAAACCGCTGTTTGACGCCAGCTTCGAGCTGCCGACGGTCCGTGCCCTCGATATGCGATTGGTCGGCGGCGCCGCATTGTTCGGTATCGGCTGGGGCATTGCCGGTTACTGCCCTGGCCCGGTGCTGGCCTCGCTCAGTGGCGGCGACGCTTCGCTGTGGCTGCTGCTGGTGGCCATGCTGGCGGGCTGGTGGCTCCCTGCAGCCTTTGCTGTCGAGCTGGATAACAGAGTCAGGACCCCTTTACCGCTGTCGTAATGGGCGCTGACGCGGTTCGTGGCGCACCAGCAGCGGACTGAAGACAGGGGTGCAAGTGCACTGTAATTGAGCAAAACGTGCAGAAGGTCGGCCTTGACCCCGGTGTTTCAGGTGTTCAGTCCGGGTTGGCCCAGATGACATTAATCTCGGGCCAGTTTTGGCGAATGTCCCGACTGTGCGTTACCCTGTCCGCCCTTGCATTCGGGCTTGTAAAGTAGCAGGGACACCTATCGTACGGTCACCTTGTCTCACGTGCTCACGTTGCCGGCGCAAGCCTTGCTAGCGACTGCGCAGCATGTGCTTTCGTTGCCTGCCGACCTATGCTCTCCAGTATTCGCACCTCGACGCCGCTGCTGCTGAGCACCGCATTCCTGTTGATGGGGGTCGGTTTGCTGCACACGCATATCGCGTTGCAGGGACAGGCACTCGGCTTTTCCGTGGCCATGATCGGGGTGCTGACCTCGGCCTATTACGCCGGGTTTCTGGTCGGCACCTACGCGATCCCGCGGTTGACCCATCGCATCGGCCACATCCGTACGTTTGCGTTCTGTACGGCGCTGCTGGCCGTCGTGGTCCTGGTACAGGCGCTTGATCCGGCCTACCGCGTGTGGATCGTTCTGCGTGTTCTTCAAGGACTGCTGCTGGTCGGGTTGTACGCCGTTATCGAAAGCTGGCTGAACGCTGCGGCCAACCCGGCACACCGCAGCTCGGTATTTGCGGTCTACATGATGGTGAACCTCGGAGCCAGTGCCGTCGCGCAGCAGTTCTTGCGTATTCGCGGCGAGGGTTTCGTGCTGTTCTGTGTCGTCGCGATCCTGTTTTGCGCCGCCAGCCTGCCGGTGGTCGCGACGCGTCAGCCGCAACCACACCTTCGCTCGGTGCCTCAGGTGCAGATCAGACGCCTGTTTCGCCTGGCGCCTACCGCACTGGTCAGTGCGTTCACCTCCGGACTGGTGCTGGGCGCGTTCTGGGGACTGCTGCCGCTATATGCAGCGGCCCGTGGCCTCGGCGTCGAGGGAATCGGCACCTACATGAGCGTCGCCATTGCAGGTGGCGTGGTGTTGCAATGGCCATTGGGCCGCTTTTCCGACCGCATCGATCGCCGTCTTGCGCTGTCGCTGATCAGCGTCATCGCAGCGCTGGTGGCGCTGGCGAATCTGTTGCTGCCGGCGGCCGGCGGGGCCGCGGCGATGGTGGCGATCTTCCTGTTCGGCGGCATGAGCTTTACGTTGTATCCGATTGCCGTGGCGCACCTGGTCGATTACGTGCACAGCGACGAGCTTTTGTCGGCATCCAGCACGGTGCTGCTGGTCAACGGTGTCGGCTCGGCGGTCGGACCGCTGGCGGCTGGGGCCCTCATGAACATGGTGAGCCCGCAACTGCTGTTTGTCTGGTTCGCGGTCCTCGACGGAATGCTTGCCACTTATGCGTTTTATCGCTTCATTCACCGCAAACGCGAAGTCACGCCGGACGACAATTTCGTACCGTTGGTGAACACGACCCCGGGCTCGCTGGATCTGCACTCCACCCGTGGATGCTGATCGGAGCGACCGATATCAGCGCCTGATGGCGCAGTGCAGGTCCCAGAAGGTGGCTTCGCTGGGGAGCTGGATCCGGCGCCAGGCTGGCGGCTCGATGAGGGATAGTTGTAGCTGGATGAAATCTGGCTGACTCAGCGAGCGGCGCAGAGCTGGACCAGTTTGGTAATCGTGTTGATGTTGCGTGCGCTGCCAGCCTTGACTGCCGGGATGACCAGGCGCGAGTCGGCCATACCGTCGTCGTAGCAGACAGACGTAGATCGCGCGCCGTCCGCAGGCGAGTCGCTCCAGCTTCCGCTGCCTGACCTCGTCCAGCGCGCTGGCCGGTGGCGCCGACGTTGACCGCGCGCTGGCATAGGTCGCGCCGATGGCGCCGTCAGGATCGGACGCAGCATGCTGGTAGGGGGCGAGTAGTATCTGCACCGGTTGCTTTCGGCGTCATCAGCTTTTGTCGGCGGCAAGGGCCTATGCTGCCAGACAATCATCCGCAAGGACTTCTGCCATGACTGACATTTCCGGCGAGACCAGCAACGGCTTTGCCTACGAGGGGGAGTACCAGTTGCCGAATGCGGGTCGCGTCCACTGGTCGGTGACATTCCGCCATGATGGCGATTTCGCTGGTATGCGACATGGCTGTGTGCATGGCATGCAGGACACAGACACCGCTGGACTGGAAGATGCGGTGAAGCGCGACATCGAGTCGGCGTGGACGCTGTCGCGTTGATGCCCAGGTTGGCAACCTGACTCTGCCGCCTGGCACTTCATTGTAGCCTACCGTCAAGTCGCTACACGGTTTGCTGGTGGCTGAGCTCAAGCGTTAATCGGCAGCCCCGTCAGTGTTCGATTCGTGCGCCTCACCCGGTTTCACGCTGGCTTGTCGCCGCTCGCCGCAGCAGCATTTCGTTCAGCGTCACGGCGAACCCTCGGCGTTCAGAGTTGCCCTGATTGATACACGCGCAGTAGTTACGTGCTCAGTGCCCACGCGTGCGGGTGTAAATTGGCGCATTTGAGGATGCTTGCTCATGCGTACCTTTGACGACGCGCAAGGTGGTCACTGGCAGGTCGCGTTGATGGAAGGTTCCTATGGCAGCGTGGAGTTGATTTTCGGGCGGATCGGAGGCGACCAGGTGCTGCACAGGGCGCTGGACGCGGAGGTGGCCAATCTCGGCGCAGCGACAGAGCTGATCACGCAGCTTGACGATGCCGACTTGTGCGCTTACCTCGCCGAAGCCACTCCGTGGAAATAGCGGCTGCGGGCCTTGGAAGGACAGTATATCCAGAGACTCTTTGCCTGCGACCGCTCAAGCCAGCGAGGCATGCTTCATGCCGCCATGCGGTGCTCGTAATACGGCCGCTCGCGATCGTCCAGGATCGCGTACGGCGCGCGCAGGTTTGCCGGGTCGGGGTTCAGCCGTCGACGTTGCCGGGTTTGATCGGCACGATGCAGCGGTCGTGACCGGCTGCCCGGACTTCGGGCGGCGGCGCGTCGGTGATTGCGCATCGCCTTGGGAATCTTCACCCACTGGCCGTCCTTGCGCTTGCGCCAGAACAGTTCGGTGAAGCGCTAGAGGCTGATGACGGCGCCCCATTCGCGCTGGAACTTGATAGTCCGTCTGGATCTGCGCCGAGTAGCACATCGCTCATTCAACCCGTTTGATGTCAACCATCCGCGTTGATCAGTCGCCGACTGGCGGCAGCGCTGGGACGCGCGGCCACCCGCTCGAACCACGGGCCGATATGCGCCAGCGTGTGGTCGAACGGCTGCTTGACCGATTGCGCGAAATCCAACCACACGTACAGCCAGATGTCGGCGGCGGTGAAGCGCTCTCCGCAAAGCCAGGGACCGGTACCGAACATCGTATCCAGCCAGGCCAGCCGATCCTGCGCCACGCGTTTCAGATCGTCCGCCGCACCGGGCACCACCGGAATTCGCGACTCGAATCGCGGCAGGCCTTCGGCGTAGTGGTACGCATTGTGGATGAATTCGGTGATGTTGAGTTCAACCCTGCGCCACCATTGCCGGGTCTGCGCACGTTCGGCGGGGTTGCTGCCGACCAGTGCCGGCGACGGATGCAGTTCCTCCAGGTACTCGGCAATGGCGACGGCCTCGCCCAGCGTCGTGCCATCGTCGCAGCGCAACGCCGGCGTCTGTCCGGCCGGGTTGATCGCGAGAAAGGCCGGCTGCCGGTTTTCGCCGGCAAACACCTCCACGGTCGCAGCCGGCAGCAGCAGATGTTTCTCCAGCAAAAACATGCGCAGACAGCGCGGTGCGGGGCTTTTGGCGTCGTAAACAAGCATGGAGTGATTCACGTGGGATCGTTGCGTGTCACAGATTACGCGTCCCGGGGCGATCGCGCGACCTCTTGACGGTCTGCAGGAAGTCGCCAGCGGAAAGTCGCCAAGAGATGACGGCCGGTTCATGCTGATCCGGCCCGGAGTAACGATGGCCATGATCTACCTGTACGTACTCGCCGCCATCGGTGTCCTCGCGCTGTGCAGCGTGCTCTACAACTGGCTGGTGCCGAATCAGTCCGAGATTGCGCCGCGCTGCCTCTCCAAGGAGGCATCCGTGGACGCCGAGGAATCCTGGTGCCAGCCGCCACAGCGCGGCCACGCAGTAGTGCTCGGGTTCCAGTGGCACGTTTTACGGGAACGCCACGGGAGCGCTTGTGCGCGGCGCCCAAGCCGCTTGCTCGCTCGTTGGCCGCGGAAAGTTCACTCTACCGCTGAGGTTTGAAAAGCCCTGAATCAAGCCGCTAGATGTAGCTGCGGATGCAGTCCTGCACGCGCAGCCAAGCGGATCAGCAGGGCAACGCTGAAACTGCTGATCTTGCCGCTCACCTCGTCACAAGGTTCAGCCGGGCCTGCGCCAGACGGATGTCATGCAGCCGAGTCTTCTGTGTTTTCTTCTGAAAGCCGTGCAGCACATGCACAACGTCGGCAACCTGCATGGCGTAGATCACGGGCGTAGATCACGCGGAACGCACCCGATTCATCCCGGATCCGGATTTCGCACACGCCGGGCCCGATAGTTGGCATGGGCTTCCAGTCGCCCGGCGCCAAGCCTTGCTGTAACTTGCCAAGCTGATAACACGCCTCGCGCCGTGCCGCCACGGGAAAGTTTCGCACATCATCCTTAGCTGTTCCCGAGCCACACAATCTGTTTCATGTCCGGAAATGCTTGATTTCGCCTATTTATGCAAATTCCCTGCATACCCCGGGCTTTATTTACACAAGCCCCAGGGACTGGCGGTCGCGGCACGGCGTGGCCTCAAGGTCACGCCGCTGGTACCCGGGCCGCACATCGACCGCAACTGGTGTCGCGCGCCAGCAAGACGTACTACCGGCAACTGCTGCAAGCGGGCGTGGCCATCCGTGAATACCAGCCGAGCCGTTCGCTCACGCCATCGCTACCCGTGGAGCCGGATCCTTCCCCGCATCAACCAGGCCTCGATTGGTCATGTCCAGCACAACAGGCGAACACGAAGGTCACCGCGCCGCTCCCTGGTTGCGGTGGATTGCCCGCGTCGGCGTCGTGGCTGAAGGCATGATCTACCTGTTGATCGGCGGCCTGGCGCTGGCCGCCGCGTTTGACCCCGCGCAGCATCCCAGTGGATCCAACGACGCCATGTCAAAACTTGCCCACGTCCCGCTGGGGCGCGTGATGCTGGCACTGCTGGCGTTGGGCCTGCTCGCCTATGTGTTGTGGCAGCTGGTACTGAGCGTATTGGATCCGCAATGCACGGAGGATCGGTGGAGCATTCAACGGATCGCCCTGCGTATCCACCATCTGTGGAGCGCCGCACTGCACTGCGTGCTGGTGGGCATCGCCGGCTGGCAGTTGCTGGGTTTCGGTCACGGTGGTAACAATGGGCAAGCACAGAAACACCTGACGGCGATGGCACTGCAACTGCCGGGCGGCCGCTGGCTGGTGGGCAGTGTCGGCGCCGGGATTGTCATGTTCGCGCTGGTGCAGTGGATCCTGGCTTTTCGCCCCCAGAAGAACACGCGAATGGACCTTTCCGACACGCCGTTGCGCGTTCCGATCCTGGGGCTGCTGGTGCTTGGCTATGCAGCCCGTGGCGCGCTGTTCGGGCTCATCGGCGCGTTCCTGCTTCACGCCGCTTGGCGGCATGCGCCGAACCAGTCAGCGGGTATCTCCGGGGCGTTGCAGTCGCTGCGCGATCAAGCCTATGGCCCGTGGTTGCTGGGCGTCGTAGCCACGGGGCTGATCGCCTTCGGACTGGCGCAAATCGCTAAGGCGCGCTATCGGCGCATGCGCATCGACTGATCGTCCACCGTGGTACGGGTTGCCATGAAGTCGCTGACCATTACCCTGTGGGCATGAACAATGCATCGAATGTCTCGGCGTGGCGCTTTTTATGCGTGCTGGCTGTGGGTGCTGGCCTACTGGTGCTGGGGGGCTGTGCCACCGCGCCGCCGCGCAGAACCCAGAACATCTGCCAGGTTTTCGACCAGTACCCGAGCTGGTACCACGATGCCCGTGCAGCGCAGAAACGCTGGGGCACGCCGGTGAACGTGCTGATGGCGTTCGTGCAACACGAGTCCGGGTTCAAGCACAAGGCGCGTCCCAAACGGCCGCGGTTCCTGTTCATCCCGCTGCCGCGCCGGTCCAGTGCGTATGGCTACGCGCAGGCACAGGATCCGGTGTGGAAGGAATATCGGAAAGCGACCGGCGGCTGGTTCAAGAGTCGCAAGGATATGGATGATTCGCTCGATTTTCTCGGCTGGTACACGGACCGCATCCATCGCGAGCTGGGTATTTCAAAATGGGATCCCAGACATCTCTACATTGCCTACCACGAGGGCATCGGCGGTTATCGCCGCGGCCACTGGCGCCACGACCGCCACCTGCTGCAGGTCGCGGCCGCCGTGGATCATCGGGCGCGCGAATACGGGGCGCAGCTCAGGCGCTGCAGGTAACGCGAACACCAAGCATCGGTGGGAAATCCCGACATCCGATCAAGGCCATCGCGGCACTGCCGACCGGGTAGAAAGCGCGTGGTGACGCGGATTGGCGAGGGTACGGTCCGGCCATCTCACTATGTTGCTATATTTTTACCTGAAAAGGTGAAAATATAGCAACCATGAGCCTGCACCTGACCAGCCGCCAGTCCAACATTCTCGAGTTCATCCGTGCGCGGGTAGCGCAGGCGGGGCGCGCGCCCACGCTGGAGGAGATCGGCCAGGCGATGGGACTGCCCAACGTCAGCGCGGTGCTCAAGCACGTGCGTTCGCTGGAGGCCAAGGGGCGGCTGGCGATCGAGCCGAACCGTTCGCGCGGGATCCGCCTGCTGGACTCAGCCGATGCGCTGGATGTGGACACCATGGAGTTGCCGCTGGTGGGCCGGATCGCCGCCGGCGAGCCGCTGTTCTCCGAAGCGCGGATCGAGCGCACGTTGCGGGTATCGCGCTGGCTGTTCCGCCTGCGCCCGGATTACCTGGTGCGAGTGGTCGGCGACTCGATGCGCGACGAGGGCATCCTCGACCAGGATCTGGTTGGCGTACATGCCACGCCGGTGGCGCGGCATGGCCAGGTGGTGGCGGCGCGGGTCGAGGGCGACCGCTTCACGATCAAGCGGCTGTACTGGCAGGGCCAGGTGATCCGGCTGCTGCCGAACAGTCCCGGCTACCAGCCGATCGACCCCGATCCCAGCGAGGATTTCGCCATCGAAGGCCTGTTTGCGGGCCTGTTGAGGGGCAGCTGATGAGTGCGGTGGTGCCCTTGTCGTCGCGGCTGGACGCGCGCCAGGTCTGGCGTGGCCGCGCCGCGTCGGTGCCCACTGGCGAGCAGCCGACCGGTTGGGCGGCGCTGGATGCGGTGCTGCCCAGTGGCGGCTGGCCGGCCGCCGCGTTGTCGGAAATCCTGTTGCCGCTGGACGGCGTGGGCGAGCTGCAATTGGTGCTGCCCGCGCTGGCCCGGCTCAGCCATGGTGCGCGGCCGCTGGTGCTGGTGACGCCGCCGTACGCGCCGTGCGTGGCTGGCTGGCGCCAGCATGGCGTGGACATGCGCCGGGTCGAGATCGTCACCGCGGCGGAACGCGATGTGCTGTGGGCGATGGAGCAATGCCTGCGTTCGGGTAGTTGCGCGGCGGTGCTGGCGTGGCCGCGGCAGGCCGACGACCGTGCGCTGCGCCGACTGCAGGTGGCCGCTGACAGCGGTCGCGCGCTGGCGTTCGCGTTCCGCGACCGGCGCCATCTGGGCAATGCCTCGCCGGCGGCGCTGCGGCTGGAGCTGGAAGCTGTGCCGCGCGCGCGGGTGTGGGTACGCAAATGCCGGGGTGGCGTGGTGCCGGCGCAGCCGGTATCGCTGCCGTATGCCGCGTTGCATTGATGGCCGGCGGACATGCTCTGGGCCTGTGTATTGCTGCCGCAACTGGCGCTGGACGGAGTCCTCCGCCGCCGGCCCACGGCCGGCCCGCTGGTGCTGGTGGCCGGCGCGGCCAACGCGCGCAGCATCGTGGCGGCGAACGCCACCGCGCGTGAGGCCGGCCTGCACATCGGCCAGCGGCTGAGCGCCGCGCAAGCCTTGCTGGCGCGCTTCGATGCCTTGCCGTACGAGCCCGAATCGGTGCTGCGCTGGCAGCAGTTCCTTGCCGCGGTGGCTTATCGCTACAGCTCCGAGGTTTGCCTGCTGCCGCATGCCATCGTGCTGGAAGTCAGTCGCAGCATGGGCTTGTTCGGCCCCTGGCCGCGACTGGAAAGCCTGCTGCGCGAGGAGTTTGGCGCGCTGGGTTTTCGCCATCGGATCAGCGCCGCGCCCACCGCGCATGCCGCCTATGTGCTGGCTGGTGTGGCCGATGGCCAGGCGGTGCTGGCGCCCGAAACGTTGCGGCATGCCTTGCAGCGCGTGCCGCTGCAGCAGAGCCGGTTGCCCGCGGACGCCAGCGAGGCGCTTCCCGGCATGGGCATCCGCACGCTCGGCCAGTTGCTGCAGCTGCCGCGCGACGGCTTGCGCCGGCGCTTCGGCGCGCCGCTGCTGCTGGCGCTGGATCGCCTGACCGGCGAGGCACCGGCCGGACTGGACAGCTTTCGTCCGCCGGACCGTTTCGACCTGCGCATCGAGTTGCTGCAGGAGGTGGAAAATCTCCCCGCGCTGATCTTCCCGGTGCGCCGCATGACGGCGGATCTGGCCGCGTGGCTGACCGGTCGCGATGGCGGCGTGCAGCGTTTCACGCTGCGACTGGAACATCGCCAGGGAAACACTGATGTGCCGGTCGGTTTGCTGGCGCCGGAACGCGATGCCGGCATGCTGTTCGAGGTGGCGCGTGGACGGCTGGAACAGGTGCAACTGCCCGAACCGGTACTGGCTTTGCGCCTGATCGCGCGCGACCTGCCTGCCTTCGTGCCGGCCGGACGCGACCTGTTCGACGAGCGACCCGCCAACGCGCTGCCGATCGAGCAGCTGCGCGAACGCCTGCGTGCGCGACTGGGCGATCGCGCGGTGTATCAGCTGGGCAGCACCAGCGATCCACGTCCCGAGCGGGCCCAGGCCATCACCAGCCGCGACGATGGCGCGTGCGAGCCGCATCCGCGGCCGACCTGGCTGCTGCAGCGGCCGATTCCGCTGCGCGGCCTGGCGCCACGCATCCTGGCCGGTCCGGAACGGCTGGAAACCGGCTGGTGGGATGGCGGCGAAGTGTGTCGCGATTACTACCTGGTGGAAACTGCGCAGGGTCAGCGCGCGTGGGCGTTCTGCGCGCCGGGCGAGCGGGACGGCTGGATGCTGCATGGGTGGTTCGCATGAACGCGTATGCCGAGCTGCACTGCCTGTCGGCGTTCTCGTTCGGACGCGGTGCGTCCAGTGCGCGCGAGTTGTTCGAGCGGGCGAAGTCTTGTGGCTACAGCGCGTTGGCGATCACCGACGAATGTTCGCTGGCCGGCATCGTGCGCGCGCTGGAGGCTTCGCGCGCCACCGGTGTGAAGCTGATCGTGGGCGCCGAGTTCCAGCTCGACGACGGGCCCAAGCTGGTGCTGTTGTGTGAGGCGAAGGCTGGCTATACCGCGCTATGCGAGCTGATCACCCGTGGCCGCCGCGCTTCGGCCAAGGGCACCTATCGCTTGAGCCGTGCCGATCTTGCGCAAGGCGCGCCAGGCACGCTGGCATTGTGGCTGCCCGGGCGGGTGCCCGATCTCGCGCACGGCCGCTGGCTGCGTACCACCTTCGGCGAGCGGGCATGGCTGGCGATGGAACTGCACCATGGACCGGACGATGCGCAGCGGCAGCGTGAGCTGGAGATGCTGGCGCAACAATTGGATTTGCATCTGGTCGCCGCCGGCGACGTGCACATGCATGTGCGTCGGCGGCTGGCCCTGCAGAACACGCTGACCGCGATCTGCCATCGCATGCCACTGGCCGACGCGGGCGCGCTGATCTTTCGCAACGGCGAGCGTCATCTGCGCCGGCGCGAGGTGTTGGCGACGATCTATCCCGCAGCACTGTTGCGCGAAAGCGTGGCGATCGCCGCGCGTTGTCGGTTCAGCCTGGACGAGCTGCGTTACCGCTATCCCGCCGAACTGGTGCCGGCAGGATGCAATGCCACCGGCTGGTTGCGTGAGCTTACCGAACAAGGCCTGTGCTGGCGCTGGCCCGATGGCGTGCCGGAAAAAGTGCGCGCACAGATCGAACACGAGCTGGTGCTGATCGGGGAACTGCAATACGAGGCGTACTTCCTCACCGTGCACGACATCGTGCGCTTCGCGCGTAGCCGACAGATCCTCTGCCAGGGTCGCGGCTCGGCGGCCAACTCGGCCGTGTGTTTCGCGCTCGGCATCACCGAGGTGGATCCGGCGCGGATGAACCTGCTGGTGGAACGCTTCATCAGCAAGGAGCGCAACGAGCCGCCCGATATCGACGTGGATTTCGAGCACGAGCGACGCGAGGAGGTGATCCAGTACATCTACCGCAAGTACGGGCGTGAGCGGGCAGCGCTGGCCGCCACGGTGATCTGCTATCGCGGCAAGAGCGCGGTGCGCGACGTGGCCAAGGCGCTGGGCCTGCCGCCGGATCAGGTGGAGCAACTCAACGCCATCTTTGCCTGGTGGGATGGCGAAACGTCACTGGATGAGCGCCTGCGCGAGCATGGCTTCGATCCGCACAGTGCGGTGCTGCGCCGGGTGATCAAGCTGACCGCCGAACTGCTCGACCTGCCGCGCCATCTGTCCCAGCACGTGGGCGGTTTCGTGATCAGCGACGCGCCGCTGAGTGAGCTGGTGCCGGTGGAGAACGCGGCGATGCCCGAGCGCACCATCATCCAGTGGGACAAGGACGACCTGGACACGATGCAGTTGCTCAAGGTCGATTGCCTGGCGCTGGGCATGTTGAGCTGCGTGCGCAGGTGTCTGGATCTGCTGCGCGCCCATCGCGGCCAGGATTACTCCATGGCGACCCTCCCCGCGGAAGATCCGGAAACCTACAAGATGATCCAGCGCGCCGACACCCTCGGCGTGTTCCAGATCGAAAGCCGTGCGCAGATGGCGATGCTGCCGCGACACCGGCCAGCGAATTTCTACGACCTGGTGATCCAGGTGGCGATCGTGCGGCCCGGCCCGATCCAGGGCGACATGGTGCATCCGTATCTGCGCCGGCGCCGCGGCGAGGAGCCGGTGGATTATCCGTCCGAGGACCTGAAAGCGGTGTTCGAACGCACGCTGGGCGTGCCGTTGTTCCAGGAGCAGGTGATGAAGCTGGCGATCGTGGCGGCCGGTTACAGCGCGGGCGAAGCCGATCAGTTGCGCCGTGCGATGGCCGCGTGGAAACGTCACGGCGGCATGGAGCATCACCGCGAGCGGATCATGCGCGGCATGCTCGAGCGCGGTTACACCGCCGAGTTCGCGGCGCGGCTGTTCGAGCAGATCAAGGGTTTCGGCAGCTACGGTTTTCCGGAAAGCCACGCGGCGAGTTTCGCAGGCATCGTCTACGCCAGCTGCTGGCTGAAATGCCACGAGCCGGCGGCGTTTGCCTGCGCCCTGCTGAATGCCCAGCCGATGGGTTTCTACGGGCCCAGCCAGATCGTGCAGGATGTGCAGCGCCACGGCATTGCGGTGCGTCCGGTCGACGTGCGGCACAGCGACTGGGATTGCACGCTGGAGGATGACGCGCGTGGTTGCGGGCAACCGGCGCTCCGGCTGGGCTTGCGGCAGGTGCGCGGCATGCGCCAGGACGTAGCCAAACGGCTTTCGGCGGCGCGCGCCGCACGCGCTTTCATCGACGTGGTGGATCTGTGCGCGCGCACCGGCATCGATCGGCGCCAGCAGGAGTTGCTGGCCGCGGCGGGTGCCTTGCGCGGGCTGGCCGGCCATCGCCATCGGGTGAAGTGGGCGGTGGCCGGAGTCGAGCCGCAATTGCCGTTGTTCGGGCGAGTCAGTCCGGCGGAGGAAGCCATCGTGCTGCCGGCGCCGTCGGTGGCGGAGAACCTGCAAGCCGACTACGCCCGCACCGGGCTCAGCCTGGGTCCGCATCCGCTCAAGCTGATCCGCTCGCGGCTGCGCGCGGCGCGCTACACCGACTCACGCAGCCTGCGCGGCCAGCCGCACCAGAGCCAGGTGCGCGCCGCCGGCCTGGTCACCCAGCGCCAGCGTCCGCAAACCGCCAGCGGGACCACCTTCATCACCATCGAAGACGAGCACGGCTTCATCAACGTGGTGGTCTGGAAGGATGTCGCCGAACGCCAGCGACGCGCGTATCTGGAAGCCAGCCTACTCGGTGTGGACGGGCAGTGGGAATGCGTCGACGGCGTGAGCCACCTGATCGCCCGGCGCCTCACCGACATGAGCGCTTGGCTGGGCTCGCTGGACAGCCGCTCGCGCGATTTTCATTGAGACTTCCGTTGGCACCGGTGGCAGCGCTGCCGCCGCGCCCGGAATCGGGTAGGCTGTGCCCACCGCCGGGGAGAGCGGCTGGCATGGGGCTGCCACCGAGCGGTTTCCTTTCACTGCTTGCAAACTTAAGTCACGACGGCAACTCAAGATCGCGAGGGTGGCGCAAGCTGCCCTCGCCATTTTTCTGGAACAATCACACCAGCGTGGTGGCCACGCCGAAGCCGATTGCCATGATCACCGCCACCGCCAGGCAGGCACTGCCGGGACGGATGCGGCGGGCGTCGATGCGTGGCACCAGTCGCCACAGCAGCAACACGCCGATCAGCATGTCCAGCACCAGCATGCTGCGCAGCAACCCCGAGCTCAGCAGTGCGGTGTAGGGCGGATGCAGGTGGCCTTCATAAGCGGCCGTGCCGACGATCAGCAGCAAGCCGCTCATCGCCCACAGCAGGCTGGCCAGATAAACGCGGTTGAACACCACCGGGCAGCGTTCGATCCAGCGCAATACCGACCAGCCGATCAGGGCCAACACCAGCGCAGCCATGCTGCTGTACAACACCCACCACAGCAGGGTGCTGATCACGGTAAGCACGATGGTCATATGACTTGCTTGAACCCCAGTTTGCGCAGCAGCTTGGACAGCAACCACGCCGGGCCGATCAGCAGATAGGAAAGATCGGTGAGAAAGCTGGGCTTGCGCCCCTCGACCTTGTGCCCGATGAACTGGCCAATCCATGCCACCACGAACACACCGACCGCGAAATAACCCAGTGGCGCGGCACCGAGTCGATCGTACAGGAAGTTGGTGAACAGGCCGAGCGCAGCGAACACGCTCAGCAGGCCGACCGCCAGTCGGTGCGAACGCGGCCAGTACCAGTAAAACCCCAGCACCATCACCAGCACCGCCCACGCGCCGGGGCGCAGCACCGACAACGGCACCGGGATGGTCCACAGCAGCGCGATCACCGACCACAGGATTGGCGGCACGCAGAACCAGTGCAATACCTGGTTGGTCGGATTGCGGTGGTCGGCGTTGTAGCCGTCGATCCAGTCCTGCATGCTGCGCATCGACACTTGTCCTTCGGAGGTTCAGTCGAGCCGGATGCCGGCCAATCGCTGCAGCGCCTCGGCATACTTGGCGGCGGTGCGGGCGATCACCTGGCCCGGAATCACCGGGCCGGGCGCGGTCTTGTTCCAGTCCTGCGTCTCCAGCCAGTCGCGCACGAACTGCTTGTCGTAGCTGGGCGGGCTGATGCCGGTGCGGTACTCGTCGGCCGGCCAGAAACGCGAGGAATCCGGCGTCAGCATCTCATCCATCACGTACAGCTTGCCGTCCGCATCGGTGCCGAATTCGAGCTTGGTGTCGGCGATGATGATGCCGCGTTCGGTCGCATAGGCGGCTGCCCACTGGTAGATCGCCAGGGTGGCATCGCGTACCTGGTTGGCCAGCTCGCTGCCGACCGCGTCGATGACGGTGTCGAAGCCGACATTCTGGTCATGCTCGCCGACGGCGGCCTTGGTCGAGGGGGTGAAAATCGGCGCGGGCAACTTCTGCGCCTGTTGCAGCCCGGCGGGCAGGGCGATGCCGCACAGCGAACCGGTGGCCTGGTAATCCTTCCAGCCCGAACCGACCAGGTAGCCGCGGACGATCGCTTCCACCGGTACCGGCTTCAGTCGCCGCGTCACCACCGTGCGCTTTTCGTACAGCTTGAGGTCGGTGCCCGGCGGCAGCACCTTGGCCAGCGGCACGTCAAGCAGATGGTTGGGGACCAGGTGCGCCGTCTTGCCGAACCAGAAGTTGGAGATCTGGGTCAGCATCTCGCCCTTGCCGGGGATCGGGTTCGGCATTACCACGTCGAATGCCGACAGGCGATCGGTGGCCACCATCAGCAACCGGTCCTCGGGCAACGCATAGACATCGCGCACCTTGCCGCGGTGGACCAGTTCGAGTCCGGGAAGGTTCGATTGCGGCAGGGTGGTGGGCACGGCAGCGGGTTCCACGTGGTGGGCGAAGCGCCCATTCTAACCGCTGCCGTGCCAGGGATTCCCGGTGCGCTGCTAGAATTGATGACCTTTGGCCCCATGTGTTGCCGATGCGAATACTCCTGATCGCGGCGCTCTCCCTCGCCGCCCTGCCCAGTTTTGCCCAGGCCCCGGCCAAACCGGGGCGGTTGGGGCTGTGCGCGGCCTGCCATGGCGAGACCGGCCACGCCAGCATGCCTGGCGTACCGAACCTGGCCGGGCAGCAACTGGATTACCTGCGCAACGCGTTGCAGCAATACCGTGACGGTCGCCGCAACGTGGCGGTGATGCGCACCGCGATCGGCCCCCTCAATGACGCCGAGCTCGATGCGCTGGCACGCTGGTACAGCGTGCAGGTGCCGCAAGCGCAGGTGCGTCGATGAGCTTCACCTACACGATCTGGTTCGCGCTGTTCGGCCTGCTGATCGGGCGCGGGCCGGGCGCCGTGGTCGGTGGCGTGATCGGCTTCATCTTCGACAACCTGCGCCACAGCCAGCGCAAGCAGGCCACGCCCGAAGCCGGCGGCTATGTCGGGCCGCTGTTCACCCTGCTCGGCGCGGTGGCGAAGTCCGACGGGCGCGTGTCGGAGGCGGAAATCGCGGTGGTCGAACGCCTGATGACGCGGATGAATCTTGGCGCCGAACAACGCAAGCAGGCCGTGGCCAGCTTCAACGTCGGCAAGCAACCGGAATTCGATGTCACGCGCACGATCGCCGAGCTGCGCAACTGGGTCGGCATGCGCCGCGACCATGCCTTTCCGGTGATCGATGTCGTGATCGAGACGGTGCTGGCCGAAGGCAACCCCGGCCCGGAGAAGATGTCGATCCTGCACCAGCTGGCCTTCGCGCTGCGGGTCAGCGACATGGAGCTGATGGCGCTGATGGCGATGAAGGGTTATGGCTGGAACACCGGCGCCGGCCAGCGCAGCCATGGCCGCGCCTGGAACACCGGTGGTGGTTATGTGCCGCCGCAACGCGCGCCGCAGGGGCCGGACCCTTACGCCGTGCTGGGCATCGATCGCAACGCCGACGAGCGCGTGATCAAGCGCGCCTATCGCAAGCTGATTTCCGAACATCACCCCGATCGCCTCGGCGACCTGCCCGACGACATGCGCAAGCGCGCCGAATCGCGCGCCAGCGAGATCAACGCCGCCTACGACCGCATCAAGGAAGCGCGCGGCTTCAAATAAAAACCGTAGGAGCCCGCTCGCGGGCGATGCTGTTGCTGTGATGCGCGTACAAAAGACCAAAATCAACTGCATCGCCCGCCAGCGGGCTCCTACAATAGACGCCAGCCATCTTCGACCTGGCCGGTAACCACCATGCCCAAGCAAATCCCCATCATCGCCCCGTCCATCCTCGCCGCGGATTTCGCGCGCCTTGGCGATGACACCGCCGCGGCGCTGGCTGCCGGTGCCGACTGGGTGCATTTCGACGTGATGGACAACCATTACGTGCCGAACCTCACGATCGGCCCGATGGTGCTGAAATCGCTGCGCGGCTACGGTATCAGCGCGCCGATCGACGTGCACCTGATGATCAAGCCGGTCGACCGCATCGTGCCGGACTTCGCCAAGGCCGGCGCCAGCCTGATCACTTTCCATCCCGAGGCCAGCGAGCACATCGACCGCACGCTAGGCCTGATCAGGGAATCCGGTTGCCAGGCGGGACTGGTGTTCAATCCCGCCACGCCGCTGGATCATCTGGACTATGTCATGGACAAGCTGGACCTGATCCTGGTCATGTCGGTGAATCCGGGTTTCGGCGGGCAGCAGTTCATTCCCGGGACGCTGGACAAGCTGCGCCAGGCGCGCGCGCGGATCGAGGCCAGCGGCCGCGCGATCCGTCTGGAAGTGGATGGCGGCGTCACCGCGCAGAACATCGGCGCGATCGCGGCCGCCGGCGCCGACACCTTCGTGGCCGGCTCGGCGATCTTCCACGCCAGCGATTACCGGGCCGAGATCACCGCCATGCGCAAGGCGATCGGTTGAGGATGTCCGCCGCCAAACGCGAGGCGATTCGCTGATCGTCGTCGTATCGAAACGCCACGCACAAAAAACCCCGGCGCGGCTCACCGCAGCGCCGGGGTAAACGTCGTCGGAGACGTGAGAGGAAACACTATGGATTGGCGCGTGCCGATGCGAACGATCCAGAGGGAGAGGAAACCTCCGCATCGGCACGTTCCACGGCTAGGGGGAACGTTCGCCAATCACCAAGTCTGACCGGGCCAATCGAAAATGGTTCCCGCGTTTGCCGGTGACCCGCTGGCGATCATGTTCAGACTCGTGCGGCGCGCCTGAACCGGGTAGCGCGACGGTCAGCCTGGTGCGAGCGCACCGATTGCGTGGCAAGCAACCATCCACGATCCATCCATGCTGTCGATAGCGTGGCGGCAGACGACTTGGCCGCCGCGGTTGCCGCCGTGGGCGGGGTGATCGGTTCGGGCCCGTGCCCACCTGAGCCGCAGCTGCGCCAACGCCGCCCACGCGCGGATCCAGACGCCATCGAGTCCCAGCCCGGCGGCGAACATCAGGGTGGCGAACGTCAGCCAGTGCCCGAATCGTTGGCCGTTCATTGCTGTTTGCCCGGAGAACGTGGTTGTGATGCTTGCATGGTGAGTCCTTCCTTTGATTGTCGATGGCACGACTGCATTGCCTCACGCGCTGCGGCCCGAGCGCAGACGCGCCGGCGTCAAGACGCAGCCGATTCATGACGAAACGCGGGCGGTCCCGGCGGCACGGGCGACAGGCAAAAAAATCCCCTCGCAAGCGAGGGGAAATGAACCACCATGTCGGACGGGACGGGGTTACAGCGGTTGCCACTCAGGATCGGGCTCCTCCTGGCCCGCGCCCGACGCGATTCCTTTCGCGACGGGCGTGCGAGCGCCTTCCACGGCAAACGGCTTGAAACTCGATGAAACATGGAGGTATCTGGACGTGACGATCTCCTCAGTGGATGCCGAGCAGCAGGCCCAGCAGCAGCGCGCCCAGCGCCAGGCTGACGCGCAGCGGCTCGAAGCTGCGCAGTTCGGCGTTCGGATCATGCTGGCTGGAGTCGGGTTTCATGGTTGCTCTCGTGGTGGGGAAACTTGGGTGCCATCAAAGCGCCGTTCGCGGCGCAAGCGACGGCGCAACGCGGGCGATTTGCCGCTGGCATGTGGCGAAACGCTGACAGTGACGCTCGGCGACTTGCGCCGGCGCGGCGCGCATAGCACGCTGCAACCATTCCTCAGGAGTGCGCCATGGGCCGCAGTATTGCCATCGTCGAAGACGAACCGTTGATCCGCGCCAACTACGTCGAGGCGCTCAACCGCTTCGGCTATGACGCCCGCGGTTATGCCTCGCGCCAGCAGGCCTCCAGTGCGTTCGCGATGAGGCTGCCGGAGCTGGTGATCATCGACATCGGCCTGGGCGATGAGCCGGAAGGCGGCTTCGATCTGTGTCGCGAACTGCGCGCCAAGTCGGCCACGCTGCCGCTGATCTTCCTCACCGCGCGCGATTCGGATTTCGACGTGATCTCCGGCCTGCGCCTGGGTGCCGACGACTACCTGAGCAAGGACACCAGCCTGCACCAGCTGGCCGCGCGCATCGCTGCGCTGTTCCGCCGGATCGAGTCGCTGAAGGCGCCGGCGTCCAGCGAGACGGTGATCCAGCATGGTCCGCTGAAGCTGGAGTCCGAGCGCATGCGGATCACCTGGAACGACCAGGAGGTACCGCTCACCGTCACCGAGTTCTGGATGGTGCACACGCTGATCCGTTTCCCCGGCCATGTGAAGAACCGCGACCAGCTGATGCGCGAGGCCGAACTCGTGGTGGACGATGCCACCATCACTTCGCACATCAAGCGCATCCGCAAGAAGTTCATCGCGGTGGCGCCGGAGTTCGATGCGATCGAGACCGTGCATGGCGTCGGCTATCGGTGGAAGCCGTGACAAGACGTGCAATCTGGGTCGTGCTGCTGCTCGATGAGTTTCGATGACAACGATCCGTCGCGGCGCGCCCTGCTCGACGCGTTCACGCGCGTTGTGGTGGCGTCGCGCTACCCGCGTTATCGGGCGCCGCCGGCTCATGCGGGCTGATCCGGTTCGGGTGACGGCATGACGCTGCGCCGGAAATTGCTGCTGGTCGCGCTGTGCACCCTGGCGCTGCCGGTGGCGGGCTGGTTCGATGTGCGGCAGATGGAGGCCCTGCTGCGCGACGGCCAGGCGCAGGCCTTGCAGGCTTCGGCGCAGGTGGTGGCGCGCAGTCTGGTGGTGACTCATGCACTGGCGCCGGCCGCTGGTCCGAGCTGGTACGTGCAGCAGGCGCCGGGATCGATCACGGTGGACGGTTACGGCGATGATTGGGCGCCGTTGACGCCATGGAGCGAACCGTTCGCGCGGCGCGGCCAGTTGCTGCTGGCCGAAGACGCCGCTGGGCTCTACCTGTATGCGCGGGTGGCTGATGCCCGGCGCACCCGCGCCGATACGGAGGACCCCAATGCCCTGCTGGCCGACCATCTGATCCTCACCCTCGGCAATGCCGTCGGCCAGCGGCGTTATCTGCTGGCCAGCGCAGCGCCGGGACCGTTGACCGCGCTGCCGCTCGACCCGGCGGTAGCTGGCCTGCCGGATCAGCTCAGCGCACGCTGGCAGGAGGACGGCAGTGGTTACCAGGTCGAACTGCGCCTGCCGCGCCAGCTGGACTTGCGTGCGCTGGGCGTGGGCGCGTACGACGCCAGCGCCGGTGGTGACCGCATGGCATCGGACACCCGCCCGCTGCGCCGCTATTCCGCGGCGCTCTCGCGCGAACTGGCCCAGCTCATGCCCGACCGGGTGCAGGCGCGCGTGCTGTCGCCCTCGGGCTGGTTGCTGGCGCGCAGCGGCAAGCTCAACAGTGCTCCCGGCGCCGATGGCCAACCGGGATGGTTCGCCGCGCTGGTGTATCGCTCGCTGCTGGCGACTCGACTGGAGGACGCCAACCCATGGTCGCAGGACGTGCCGCGGCTGGATACGGCTGAAGTCGAACAGGCGCGCGCGGGCAAGGCCGTCAGCGTATGGCGCCAGGGCGAGGAACGCGGCAGCGTGGTGCTCGCGGCCACGGTGCCGATCATCCAATCCGGCAAGGTCGAGGGCGTGTTGTTGCTGGAGCAGGCCAGCCGTACCGTGCCGCTGCTGGCCAACCGTGCCTTGTTCGGGCTGCTGTTGACCAGCTTCGGCGTGCTGCTGGTGGCCGGCGGCATCCTGCTGGCGTTCGCGACGCGGCTCAGCCTGCGACTGGCGCGGCTGCGCAACGCCGCCGAGCGCGCCCAGCGCAACGACGGACGTCTGGACGGCCAGTTGGAGGCCGGTCGCTTCCCGATGACGGATGCGCCGGACGAGATCGGCGACCTCGCGCGCAGTTTCGAAAAGCTGTTCGTCGTGGTTGGCGGCTATACCGATTACCTGCGTACCCTGGCCTCGAAGCTGTCGCACGAACTCAACACGCCGCTGGCGATCGTGAAGTCGTCGCTGGACAACCTCGAACATGCCTTGCAGGAGCGTGCGGCCCTGCCGGACCAGGCGGTGCCTTACCTGGCGCGTGCCCGCGATGGCGTCGCGCGGCTGGGTGCGCTGGTGCGCGCGATGAGTGAATCGAGCCGGATGGAGCGCTCGATCGAGGCGGCCGAGCCGGAGGATGTCGATCTGCGCGAGGTGGTGCGTGGGTGCGCCGACGGTTACCGGCCGCTGATCGGCACGCGCCGGCTCGAATGCCAGTTGCCGGAATCGCCGCTGCCGCTGCATGGCGCGCCGGAACTGATCGCGCAGGCGCTGGACAAGCTGCTGGACAACGCACTCTCGTTCACACCCGAACATGGCTGGCTGCGTCTGCGTCTGCGTCAGGTCGAGGGAGGCGCCGAGATCGAGCTTGCCAATCAGGGGCCGCTGTTGCCTGCGGCGATGCAGGGTCGTCTGTTCGATTCCCTGGTAAGCCTGCGCGACAAGAGCACCCCCGGCGACGGGCCGCACCTGGGGCTGGGCCTGTACGTGGTGCGACTGGTGGCCGAGCGCCACGGCGGCAGCGCCAGCGCGCGCAATCTCGACGACGGCAGTGGCGTGGCCTTCAGCCTCACCTTGTACGGCATGCCGCGGCAGCGCCTGGGTGGTTGAGCTGTGCCACCACACATTGGATAGCGCAGCAACAGGGGATTGACGTTCTTGACTGACCGACGATCAGTGGCGTGACGTTGCTGGTGGGGCAACGGATGTCGCTGCGCTGGACACGGGCCGGGCAGGACTGATCGTGCCGGCGCTGGCCGGCAGCACGCCGGACGATTCCGCAGCGGGCGCGGCGGCGGTTTTCGCGGTGGTGGCCGGCGCGGGCGTCGAACGTGCCGTTGGCGGAGTTGCCGTGGTGCCTGGCGGGATCGTTGCCAGGATCGCCTTGGTCGGGGCTGCCGCGGTCGCTGGCGTGGCCGGGGTCGATGACGCTGCCTGTCGGCGTATCAAGCGGATGCCGCGTGGCCGCTTCGCGCTTCGCCTACAATGGGCGCTCTCCGTTCGGCCATCCGGAACGCTCAACGTGATCTCCCGAGACGAATTCGACGCGCTGGTGGCCCACGGGCATACGCGCGTCCCGCTGGTGCGCGAGGTGTTCTCCGACCTCGACACGCCGCTGTCGGTGTACCTGAAACTGGCCGATGGCCCGTACACCTTCCTGTTCGAATCGGTCGAAGGCGGCGCCACCTGGGGACGTTATTCGATCATCGGCCTGCCGGCGAAGCGGGTGTACCGCCTGCGCGGGCATGAGCTGGAGGTGGAGGATGCCGGCGAGGTTACCGAGCGGCGCCACCTCGACGATCCGCTGGCCGAGATCGAGAAGCTGCGCCAGCAGTACGACGTGCCGCGCCTGCCGCAGCTGCCCGCGTTCAGCGGCGGACTGGTCGGCTACTTCGGTTTCGAGACGATCGGCTACATCGAGCCGCGCCTGGCGCAGTGGGATCGCGCCGACGAGCTGGGTACGCCCGACGTGTTGCTGATGCTGGCCGAAGAGGTCGCCGTGTTCGACAACCTCAAGGGTCGTCTTTATCTCATCGTGCACGCCGACCCGGCGCAGCCGCGGGCCTATGCCGAGGCGCAGCGCCGGCTCGATGCGCTGGTCTATCGCTTGCGCCAGGGTGGCGCTTCCTATCCGCAACTGGCGCAGTCGGTGGCGCTGGACGAGGCCGATTTCACCTCGTCCTTCACGCGGGAAGAGTTCGAGACGATGGTCGAGCGGGCCAAGGAATACATCCGTGCCGGCGACATCTTCCAGGTGGTGCCGTCGCAGCGGCTCAGCGTGGCGTTCCACGCGCGGCCGGTGGATGTGTATCGCGCCCTGCGCGCGTTGAACCCGTCGCCGTACATGTATTTCGTCGATCTCGGCGAAACCCAGATCGTGGGGTCCTCGCCGGAAATCCTGGCGCGACTGAAGGATGGCAAGGTCGTGGTGCGTCCGCTGGCCGGCACGCGCAAGCGCGGCGCCACGGAGGAGGAAGACCAGGCGCTGGAAGCGGAACTGCTGGCCGACCCGAAGGAGCGCGCCGAGCACGTAATGCTGATCGACCTGGGCCGCAACGACATCGGCCGGATCAGCGAGAACGGCAGTGTGAAAGTCAGCGACTCGTTCGCGATCGAGCGTTACTCGCACGTGATGCACATTGTCTCGCAGGTGCAGGGCACGGCGAAGCCCGGCTTGAGTTACATGGACGTGTTGAAAGCCACGTTCCCCGCCGGCACGCTTTCCGGCGCACCAAAGATCCGTGCGCTGGAAATCATCCAGGAACTGGAGCCGTACAAGCGCAACATCTACGCCGGCGCGATCGGCTGGATCGGCTGGTGGGGCGACGCCGACACGGCGATCGCGATCCGTACCGCGGTGATCCAGCATGGCCGCCTGCACGTGCAGGCCGGCGCCGGCATCGTCTACGACTCCGACCCCGCCGCGGAGTGGGAGGAGACGATGAACAAGGGCCGCGCGTTGTTCCGCGCGGTGGCGCAGGCGGCGCAGGGGCTGTGATGAAGATTCCGAAGCATGATCGATGAGCTGATTTCCCGCGCAAGTCTCGAAAACCTGGCCGGCTCCGCGGCTTTCCGGCGCGGCGAGGAGTATCTGGCGGTCGGCGCCGTCGGGCGTCTGCGGATTACCGATGACAAGGTGGCCGCGAAGATCGAGGGCAGCACAACCTACCAGGTCGAACTGCGCGACGAGCACGGTGTGCTGGGTTTCAACTGCAGCTGTCCGCACGCCGCGGAGGGCTATTTCTGCAAGCACGGCGTGGCGCTGGGCTTGGCCTGGCTGGAACAGCCGGTTGGCGAGCGCAAGGTCGGCGCCGCACCTGGCAAAAAAAAGCGCCGCGATCCGTGGCACGACATCGAGCAGTATCTGGCAAGGCAACCAGCCGATGGCCTGATCGAACTGTTGCTGGAGGTGGCTGGGCGCGACGATCACCTCTACCAATCGTTGCTGTTGAAGGCCGCGCGCGCCCGCGGTAGCAGCGGCAACGTGGCCACCGCGTTTCGACGGGCGATCGAGGAGGCGACGCGCATCCACGGCTTCGTCGACTGGCGCGAGGCAGACTCCTTCGCCGACGATGTGGAGCAGGTCGCCGAATCGATGGCTGAACTGCTCCAACCCGACACCGCCGGCTTGCTGGTGGAGCTGGCGGAGTACGCCATCGAGCGGCTTGAAAAGGCCATGGAACACGTCGACGACTCGAACGGCGGTGTCGGCGGTATTGTCCATCGCCTCGGCGAGCTGCATCTGCAGGCATGCATCATGGCCACCCCGGCGCCCACCGCCCTGGCCGAACGCCTGTTTGCGCTGGAGACCACACTGTCGTTCGGGGTGTGGAGTTTCGACGCGCTCACTTATCGCGATGTGCTCGGCAAGGTGGGTCTCCTCCGTTATCGCGAGCTGGCCGAGGCGCAGTGGCGCAAGCTCAAGCCACGTGATGCGAAGGATGGATGCGACGACTCCCGCTTCACGATCACCCGCATCATGGAGCGTCTGGCCGAGGCCAGCGGCGATGTCGAGGAGCTGGTCGCGATCAAATCGCGCGATCTTTCCTCCGCCTGGAGCTATCTCGATATCGCCGAAATCTGGGCCAAGGCACGGCAGCCAGCCAAGGCGCTGGAGTGGGCCGAACGCGGCTTGCAGGCCTTTCCGCAGCGCACCGACAACCGGCTGCGGGATTTTCTGGTCGCCGCCTACCTCAAGCGCAAGCGCAAGGACGAAGCCTTGCAACTGACCTGGATCCAGTTTGAAGAACAGCCGGCGCTCGGCTATTACCAGAAGCTGCACGATGTAGCCGACAAGCTCGGTCGCTGGCCGGAACAGCGTGAGCGGGCGCTGGCGAAAGTTGCCGAGGTGGCGTGGAATGCGCCAAGCCATTGGAAGCGTCCGCCGTCGAAGTTGTCGACACCCGATAGCTCGCTGCGGCTGGAAATCGCACTATGGGAAGAAGATCTCGACGCGGCATGGGAAGCGGTCGAGCGGGGCACATGCCATCCGAATCTGTTGATCGCGCTGGCCGGAACGCTCGAACCCTCGCGCCCGGACGACGCCATCAGCCTCTATCGCCGAGTCGTTCCACCGATCGTTGAGCAAACCAACAACCGGGCCTACGCCGATGCCATCAAGTTGATACGAAGGATCGGCACCCTGATGAAAACGCCGCGGCAGTCGGCGCAATTTGGGGACTACCTGGCCGAGCTTCGCGTGCGGTTCAAGCCGAAGCGCAACTTCATCAAGCTGCTGGACGGCGTGGCGCGAAGCGCCGGCAACTGACTGGCCTCCGCGCCACGGCATGAGTCCGATGGTCCGGCCGCATCGCTGTACGGCGCATGGCATGCGTGCGGGCATGGTGGGTGGTCGCCGCTCGGTTACCGCGAACCGAGTCGCAGTGTGTGAAAATCGAAGCCCCACGTCAGGACAGGCATGATGCGACTCTCAGACGAAGAACTCGAAGCCTTGCTGTCGGATATCGAATCGGACCGGGCAGAACGAAAGGAAAGCGCCAAAGGCGATGCGCCGGAAAAATTGCGGCAGGCTATCTGCGCCTTTGCCAACGACTTGCCCGGACACAGCCGACCGGGTGTCGCTTTTGTTGGTGCGAAGGATGATGGCAGTGCTGCAGGTCTTGTGGTTACCGATGAATTGTTGCGCACACTGGCAGACATGCGCTCGGATGGAAATATCCAGCCCATGCCGACGATGAGCGTGGAAAAGCGCAACTTGCACGGGTTCGATCTGGCCGTCATCACGGTGCTTCCAGCCGACGCACCGCCAGTTCGCTACAAGGGACGAACCTATGTTCGAACCGGGCCACGTCGCGGTATTGCCAGCGCGCAGGACGAGCGCGTGCTCAACGAGCGTCGTCGCCATCGCGACCTGCCATTCGATCTGCAACCGGTTTCGTTTGCCACGCTGGCGGATCTGAACCGCAGTGTGTTCGAGAACGAGTATCTGCCGGGTGCCTTCTCGGCCGATACGCTGGAGGCGAACCACCGCAGCTATGCAGAACGCCTCAGTGCCTGCCGCATGATCGATGCCGTGGACAGCGCGATTCCCACGGTGCTTGGCAGTCTGGTCATCGGCAACCGCCCGCGCGACCTGATTCCCTGCGCCTATCTGCAGTTTCTGCGGATCGATGGCACGGCGCTGGAGGACCCGATCATCGACGAGGCCGCCATCGACGGTCGCCTTGAGGAAGTACTCGCGCGGATCGACGACAAGCTCAAGGCGCACATATCAGTCGGGGTGAATATCGACGCCGCAGATACCGAAAGGCGGCAGGCGGACTACCCCCTGGTGGCACTCCAGCAACTGGTTCGCAACGCCGTCATGCACCGCAGCTACGAGGCGACCAACGCGCCGATTCGCCTGACCTGGTTCGACGACCGTATCGAGATCGTCAATCCGGGAGGTCCTTTTGGCATAGTGACGGCAGCCAACTTCGGCATGCCTGGCATGACCGACTACCGCAACCCGCATCTGGCCGAAGCCATGAAGGTGCTGGGCTACGTACAGCGCTTCGGTGTGGGCATCGCCACCGCACGTCGGTTGCTCGCGGCCAATGGCAACCCCGAGCCTGACTTCCATCCCAGCGACACCCACGTGCTCGTCATTGTGCGGAGAGCGGCATGAGCATTCCCGTACTGACCTTTTTCAACAACAAGGGCGGCGTCGGCAAGACCTCGCTGGTCTACCACCTGTCGGCCATGTTCGCGAACCTCGGCGTACGCGTCTTGGCGGTGGATCTCGATCCCCAGGCCAATCTCACCGCAGCCTTTCTGGATGAGGACCGGCTCGCCGAGTTGTGGGGTGCCGATGCCGGCGTGTCCACCATCTTTCGCAGCGTCGAGCCACTGACCGATGTCGGCGACTTTGCGCCCGTGGCTTATCAGAAAATTGAGGAGAGGCTTGCGCTGATCCCCGGCGATCTTGCCCTGTCCAGCTTTGAGGACGAGTTGTCCGGTACCTGGGCCCAGGCGCTGGGCGACAAGAACAAGACGCGCCCTTTCCGCATCCTCACCGCCTTCTGGCGCGCGGCGCAGGAATCGGCTGACCGCTTCCACGCTGATTTGATCGTGTTCGACGTCGGCCCCAATCTGGGTGCAATCAATCGTGCGGCCTTGCTGGCCAGCAACCACGTCATCGTGCCCCTGGGCGCGGATCTGTTTTCATTGCAAGGTTTGCGCAATCTTGGGCCGACCCTGCGCGAGTGGCGCGCCGGCTGGGAAAAGCGCCGCAACGAGTGGGTCGCGCCGGAATTCACGCTGCCACCGGGCGACATGGTGCCCACCGGCTATGTGGCCATGCGCCACGGCGTACGTCTGACCCGACCGGTCAAGGCGTATACCCGATGGCTGGACCAGATTCCCGCCGAATTCCGGCACAGTGTTCTCGGCGAAACTCCCGGCTTCATGCCGGTACCGCCGATCGAAAGCGATCCCTACTGCCTGGCCATGCTCAAGAACTACAACAGCCTGATGCCACTGGGGCAGGAAGCGCGCAAGCCGATCTTCGCCCTGCGTTCGGCCGATGGTGCCATCGGCGCGCACGCCAGCGCGGTGACCAGTGCCTACGCGGATTTCAAGGCGCTCGCCACCGAGATTGCCGCACGCATCGGGTTGGCGTTGCCGGGAAATCATTGATGACCAGGCGAAAACTCGAACTCACCTGGAATGGATCTGGTCAGAGGCTTTGATGGTGGCAGCGCCCTGATCGAACAGGCGTTGAGGAACAAGGATGTCATGCTGCTTCTCGGGGTCTGGGAACAGCTCAGCGGCCCAGACTCCAATCCCCTCGAATTCGAGGGGATTGGAAGCGAAGCTGGGCAGGCTGTGTAAATTGAACAACAATGCCCACTGTTCGGCGCGTGCTGAACGAACGAGACCGTTAGAGGAGGTCTGACCATGGCAAACGGCAAATTGCTCAGGCAATTGATCAAATCTGGTGTGCGGGGCGATACCTCGGGGTTTCGCGCGGCGTCAGAAGCAGTCATCCAGGAAGAGCGCGAGAAGAACCATCACCTGCTCGCCAACGATCTCGAGCGCTTGCTCTATGGTGATCGAGCGTCGGCTGGGGATGAGCGAAAGCTGCACGCTCTTGTCGATCTTCCGTCCAACAAGGACAGCGGCATGGCGCTGCTTGAAGAGCGCGTCGTCATTCGGGACGAGAAGGACATCATCCTGTCCGATGCCACACATGCGGCGCTTGATGAAATTCTCATGGAGCACAACCGTGCGGATGTACTGCGCTCCTATGGCATGAGGCCTGCCGAGAAGCTTCTCTTTTGCGGCCCGCCCGGTTGCGGCAAAACCTTGGCGGCCGAGGTGATCGCGCATAGCCTTTCGCTGCCGCTGATTCTGGTCCGGCTTGATTCGGTCGTCTCGTCATTTCTGGGGGAGACGGCGGCGAACTTGCGCAAGGTCTTTGACTACATCGCCAGCCGGCCTGTTGTCGCACTGTTCGATGAATTCGACGCCTTGACCAAGGATCGCGGCGACAGCGCCGACCATGGTGAACTCAAGCGCTCCGTGAATGCAGTCCTGCAGATGATGGATGGCTATCGCGGCGACAGCATTCTCATCGCGACGACGAATTACGAAACCTTGCTGGACAAGGCCGTGTGGCGGCGTTTTGACGAGGTGATCCGCTTCGAGCTTCCCAGCATGGAGCAGATCAAGCGATTGTTGTCGTTGAAGTTGTCCGGTGTCCGACGAGATTTCGAGCCGGACGACGGGCGCATTGCAACCCAGTTCAAGGGCATGGCTCACGCGGATATCGAACGGGTGCTGCGGCGGGCAATCAAGGAAATGATCCTGTCCGGGCGGGAGTTTCTGGAAAAGAGCCATATCGATGCCGCTCTCGCCCGTGAGTATCGCCACAAGGATTGAGTAGGGAGAGCAGGGGGCTATGTCGTATGAACATCTGCGTCTGGAGCGTGAAGCACCGCTGACAGAAATACACAAGAAGCGGTATATGGACGGCCCGCCTCCTGCCGATGTTCGAGCTCATGGTGCCCACTTGGCTCAAAGGCTCCAACAGGTTCGCCGACCTGAGCTGGCCGAGGACGTGGGTGGGTTCGACGATAGGAAACTGCTCAAGATTCGTCTACAGCCAGGCGATAAAAGCGTGCCACGGTTTGACCGGATTCCCGGTGTCGAGATTGTCAGCCAGGAGTATGAGTCCATCGTCCTGGCCTTTGCCACCGCCGACGGGCTGGCCGAATTCGAAAGCCGTCTGGCGACCTTGGCGCGAGGCGACACAGTCACCCGCAAAGAACTGCTGTATGCCAGCCATCGAAGACTTCGATCAATGGACGCCGCAGGACCGTACGGGCGCAGCCCTGCGCGAGCAAGGGTTTCCTGCCCGAGAGTGGTTCGTGCTGGACGTTGAACTCTGGCCCCAGGATCGGCCCGACAGACGTCGAGCACTGCTCGACTCGTTCCTGGAGTGGCTTGGCGAAAGTGGTGCGCAGCGACTGGACGATATCTTGCAGCCCTCGCTGGTCATGGTTCGCGTGCGCTGCAATCGCGATCAGGCAGAACAAATACTGCACTACCGCGATGTGCGCACTGTCGATCTCCCACCGCGGCTCGGCGTGTCGGTGCAGCTTCTGCTCACGGACATCAATCAATTTCCAGCTGTGGACGCACCGGCGGTCGATGCCCCCGCCGTGGCAGTCTTGGATTCAGGCTTGACGTCTGGACATGCGCTTCTGGGGCCGGCGGTGGGCGACGCGCAAGGCTATGTCCTCCCGCGGCGTGACGCCGAGGATGCGCAACCCTGGCACGGTACGTTTGTGGGTGGGCTGGCGCTCTACGGTGATATTGCCGAGCGCATACGGGCACGGGAATTTGTGCCGCAACTCCGACTTTTTTCGGGCAAGGTGTTCAACGACGATGGCCATGACCAGACCGAGTTCGTCGAGAAAGCTGTGGAAACCGCCGTGCGTGATCTGCACGAGCTGTACGGATGTCGCGTTTTCAATCTTAGCTATGGTGACCTCAACAAGGTCTATGACGGACGGCACGTTCGGGGACTGGCGTACACGCTGGATCGCCTGACGCGTGAGCTCGGCGTGCTGTTTGTCGTGCCAACCGGTAATCTCTTGTATTCGCTGCTGCCCGCAGATGCACGCGAGCATTATCCCGATTACCTGCTGGCGGAATCTGCGCGCTTGCTTGATCCCGCTACCTCGCTCAATGCCTTGACCGTGGGTGGTCTGGCCCGGCATGAGGCCAGTCGGGACGCGCAGCGCTACGCGAACCATCTCGAAGATCGCCCGCTGGCGAGAACGGATCAACCATTTCCGCTCACCCGCTGCGGGCCGACGATCAACGGCGCGATCAAGCCCGATATCGTCGAGCATGCAGGAAATGTAGCCATCCCGCGAGCAGGCGGCGGCTTCCGAAACGCCGGCTTGGGCGTGGTCTCTCTCCACGGTGGTTTCGCCGGCGGACCGGCATTCAGCGAGGACATCGGGACCAGCTACGCCGCACCGCTGGTTGCCCACAAGGCGGCGCGACTGCTCGCGGAACTACCGGATGCGACGCCCAATCTGCTACGAGCGCTGATCGGTGCGCATGCTCGTTGGCCTCAAGCATGCGAAGCTCTGCTGAACCCCGATGGAGGTACCGCGGGCCGCGACAAACTGTTGCGGGTGGTGGGTTATGGGTGCCTCGATGAGGCGGCGTTGTTTCGCTCACTGGATAGCGTCGTTACGTTGCTCGCCGAGGAGAGAATCGAGAACGACAAGCATCACTTCTTCGAGTTGCCATTGCCGGAAAGCTTCTGGTCGCGAGGGCGTCGAACGCGCGAAGTCAGTGTCGCCATGGCTTACAGCCCGGCGGTGCGGACGACGCGACTAGACTATCGAATGTGCAAGCTGTCGTTCACGCTGGTCGCTGCGCCGGACCTGGATGCAGTGACACAAGCGTTCATACGTAACCGCGAAGAGGGCATGGGCGAACGCGGCACTGGCCGTTGGCTGCCCAACAGCGTGCGCAAAGGTGGCACCTTGCAGGTTTCCCGCTGGAGCTTCAAACAACCGATTGCTCATGACAACAAGCTGTTCGTGGTAATCACCCGTCAGGACAGTGCGTGGTCGGATGGGAGTGATGACAACGAGCCTTATGCGTTCACCGTCACGCTTGCCGACCGCGAACACGCCAACGTCAATCTGTATGCCGAAGTGCGAGCGGTACTGGAAGCGCGTGCCCAGGCCCGTGCCCGTGCGCGCGTGTAGCAAGTCTGGAAAACGTAATGAACAAGCAAAAACTCGAACTCACTTGGATCGGCAAGGACAAGCGGCTGAAGCTGGAGCCGCGGATTCTGCTGGAGGAGCCGGAGCGGTCGTATCACGCGGCGCAGCGGGTGGGTGATGACGACCTGTTCGACAACCGGCTGATCTTCGGCGACAACCTGCTGGCGCTGAAGGCGCTGGAGCAGGAGTTTGCGGGCAAGGTAAAGTGTGTCTTCATCGATCCGCCATACAACACCGGTAACGCGTTCACGCATTACGACGATGGCTTGGAGCATTCGATCTGGCTGGGCTTGATGCGCGACCGGCTGGAGATCATTCGCCGGCTGCTGTCGGATGATGGGTCGTTGTGGATCACGATTGATGACAACGAGGCGCACTATTTGAAGGTGCTGTGCGATGAGGTTTTTGGCAGAGCCAATTTTGTTTCTAACGTGGTCTGGCAAAAGACGCTGACGCGGCGAAACGATGCGCGCGTACTTTCTACAGCGCACGACCATATCCTCATTTACGCAAAGTTACTTGATAAGTTTTCGGTAAACAAACTCGACTCGAGCGAAAAGCAGCGTGCGACCTATCAGAACCGCGACAATGATCCTCGTGGTGACTGGCTTCCGGTACCTTTTCATGCGCCAAACATCAGGCCAAATCTAACATATGAAATTATTACGCCGAGCGGTCGAGCGTTGTGGCCACCGAAAGGTAGATGCTGGAGCACGACAAAGGAAAAATTCGACGAGCTGGTCGTAGACAGCAGAATTTATTTTGGTTTAGACGGCAACGGAATGGCACAAAGGAAGAAGTTTTGGAACGAATCGGAAAACAAGATGGTTCCGTGGACTTGGTGGGGCTATGAGGAGGCTGGTGATAATAGGGAGGCGAATCGCGAAGCGAAAGAGATTTCTGGCCTGACTGGTATCGAATCGAAGTTTGATACTCCGAAGCCAGAGAAGCTCCTGAAGTTAATCATCGATATCGCCACCAACCCCGGCGACCTGGTCCTCGACTCCTTCGCCGGCTCCGGCACCACCGGCGCCGTGGCCCACAAGATGGGCCGGCGCTGGATCATGGTCGAACTGGGTGAGCACTGCCACACGCACATCATCCCGCGCCTGAAGAAGGTGATCGACGGCGAGGATCAGGGTGGTATCAGCAAGGCGGTGAACTGGCGCGGTGGCGGCGGTTTCCGTTACTACCGGCTGGCGCCGAGCCTGATCGTCAACGACCGCTGGGGCAATCCGGTGGTGAATCCCGAGTACAACGCGGCCCAGCTGGCCGAGGCCTTGTGCAAGCTGGAGGGCTTTATCTATGCGCCGTCGGAAACGCTGTGGTGGCAGCACGGCGAATCCAGCGAGCGCGATTTTATCTGCGTGACCACGCAGAACCTGTCCGCCGAGCAGTTGCAGGCGTTGTCCGAAGAGGTCGGCGAGCAGCGCAGTTTGCTGGTGTGTTGCGCGGCGTTTCACGGAGTGACGGCGGCCAAGGCTGGTGAACGCTGGCCGAACCTGACCTTGAAGAAGATTCCCAAGATGGTGTTGTCGCGCTGCGAGTGGGGTCATGACGACTACAGCCTGAACGTGGCCAACCTGCCGCTGGCCGAGCCGGCGCCGGAAGCGCCCTCACCCCAACCCTCTCCCGCAGGCGGGAGAGGGAGAAAGGCGAGCAAGGCAGCCATGCCTGATCTGTTTGGCGATGATGCGCAGGGAGGCTCGCATGGCGAAGAAGCGTGAGATTTCCTTGGTCCGCTCGTCGGCGGCGGAGTATCTTACCTTTGTGGCAGCCAGCGGACGGGGCGGCGTTGAGGCGGTGTACGCCGATGAGAACGTTTGGCTGACGCAAAAGATGATGGGGGTACTCTATGACGTGCAAACCCACACGATCAATTACCACCTGAAAAAAGTGTTTTCTGATAGTGAGTTGCAGGAGGATGCAGTTATTCGAAAATTTCGAATAACTGCCGCTGATCGCAAAAGTTACGACACCCAGCACTACAGTCTGGCGGCCATCATCGCCGTAGGCTACAAGGTCAATTCCGAGCGGGCGGTGCAGTTCCGCAAGTGGGTGACAGGCATTGTCGAGGAGTACGCCGTCAAGGGCTACACGATGGACGACGAGCGCCTGAAAAATGGCGGTTCGGTCCTGACGGAACAGTACTTTGAGGAACAGCTACAGCGCGTCCGTGAGATACGCCTGTCGGAACGCAAGTTCTATCAGAAGGTCACCGACATCTACGCTACGTCCATCGACTACGACGTGACGGCGCAGGCCACCCAGCGTTTTTTTGCGATGGTGCAGAACAAGCTGCATTGGGCCATTCACGGACAGACGGCGGCGGAGGTCATCTATAACCGCGCGGACGCCGAAAAAGACGACATGGGGCTGACCACCTGGAAGGATGCGCCCAAGGGGAAAATCCAGAAATTTGATGTTGCAGTCGCCAAGAACTACCTGACCGAAGACGAGATGGCGCAGCTTACCCGATTGGTCTCGGCTTACCTGGATGTGGCCGAAGACATGGCACTGCGCAAGATTCCCATGACCATGCAGGATTGGGAAACGCGCCTGAACCGGTTTCTTGCCGCCACCGACCGGGACATCCTGCAGGATGCGGGCAAGGTAAGTGCCGAGATCGCCAAGGCGCATGCCGAAAGCGAGTTCGAAAGATACCGCATCGTGCAAGACCGATTGTTCGAGAGTGATTTTGACCGCGCGCTGCAACAGCTCGGCGCGACCGCCCTGGTCAGCGACGGCGACAAGCGTGAACGCACCCACGCGGTGCACGTGTTGGCAAAACCCCACAAGAAGCCCGTGGCCCGCAACAAAGGCAAGGACAAGGGGAACAAGGAATGAACGCTCGCGTCCGCAACCATGTCAGCGGCCGCTTGTCGCTGCGGCCACCGCAAGCCGAGTCATTGGAAAAATTGGCGCGGGCGATCGAGTCCGCACCGGAAATGCTGCAGCACGAACGGGATGTAGCGAGCGTGCTTGCGACCCTGAAGGCCGAGTTCCCTGCGCTGGAGGATTTTGAGCGGGAGTTTCCGTCGTTGTGCTTCGCGTTGGCTACCGGCGTGGGCAAGACGCGGCTGATGGGCGCCTTCGTGGCGTACCTGCACCTGACGTTCGGCATCAACAATTTCTTCGTGCTGGCGCCGAACCTGACGATCTACAACAAGCTGATTGCGGACTTCACGCCGAACACGCCCAAGTACGTGTTCAAGGGCATTGCCGAGTTCGCGCAGCAGTCGCCGGAGATCACCACTGGCGACAATTACGAGGAGCGCGGCCGCGCGCTGGGGTTGCTGTCGCCGGTCACCATCAACATCTTCAACATTTCCAAGATCAACTCCGAAGTGCGCGGCGGCAAGGAGCCGCGCATCAAGCGCATGCGCGAGGTGCTGGGTGATAGCTACTTCAACTATCTGGCCGGACTGGATGATCTGGTGATGCTGATGGACGAGTCACATCGCTATCGCGCCAGCGCGGGCGTGCGGTCCATCAACGAGTTGAATCCGCTGTTCGGGCTGGAGCTGACGGCGACGCCGTTTGTGGAATCCAGCAAGGGGCTGATCCCGTTCAAGAACGTGGTGATGGACTACCCGCTGGCACGCGCCATGGCCGATGGCTTCGTGAAGGAACCCGCCGCCGTCACCCAGCGCAACTTCGAGGCGCGCGCGCACAGCGCGGAGGAGATCGAGAAGATCAAGCTCGAGGATGGCGTGCGCCTGCATGAGGCGACCAAGGTCGAGCTGCTGACCTATGCGCGCGAGAATGATCTGCGCGTGGTCAAGCCGTTTATCCTGGTGATTGCGCGCGACACCACGCATGCCGGGCAGTTGCTGGCCTTGCTGGAGTCCACCGCCTTTTTCGACGGGCGCTATGCCGGCAAGGTGATCCAGGTCGATTCCAGCCGATCCGGCAGGGAAGAAGAGGAAATGATCGCGCGTCTGCTGGCGGTGGAAAGTGTGGACGAGCCGACCGAAATCGTGATCCACGTGAACATGCTCAAGGAAGGCTGGGACGTGACCAATCTGTACACCATCGTGCCGCTGCGTGCGGCCAACGCACGCACGTTGATCGAGCAATCCATCGGCCGCGGTTTGCGCCTGCCGTACGGCAAGCGCACCGGCGTGGCGGCGGTGGATCGGCTGAATATCGTGGCGCACGACAAGTTTCAGGAAATCATCGATGAAGCCAATCGCGGCGACTCGCCGATCCGCCTACAACGGCTGATTCTGGACGCGTCCGACCCCGATGAGCGCAAGACCAGCGTGCAGGTGACGGCGGGTGTGCGCGAGCGGCTGGGGTTGGCCGAGCCCTCGATGCAGCCGGTGTCTGGCGCAGACGGCCGCCCCGCCGAAGCGATCACCCCAGCCTTTGCCTCCGAGCCCGAGCGCAAGGTAGCGCGGATGGTGATGGACGTTATTGGCACCTATGAAGTGCGCAGCTCGGAGGTGCCGAGCAGTGGCGCGTTGTTGAAACCGGACGTGCAACGCGATATCGCGGCGCAGGTAGCCGAGCGCCTGAAGCCGATGCAGGCCTCGCTGCTGGCCGAGGACGATCTGGACCTGGCCGCGGTGGTCGCGAAAACCACGCAGCTGCTGATTCAGCAGACCATCGACATACCACGCATCTCGGTAGTGCCGACCGGCGAGGTCAGCACCGGTTTCGATCACTTCGCGCTGGATGTGCGCCAGCTGTACCTGCAGCCGAGCGAGCGCGAGATCGTGATCCAGAACCTGCGCACGAACGAGCAGGAGACGATGCAGGCGGAGCAAGGTGTCCATGAACGGCGCCCTGAGGATTACATCGTGCATGCGTTGGTGGACTATGACGACATCGACTATGTCGCCCATGCCGAGCTGCTGTATGACCTGGCCGGCCAGATGGTGGCGCATCTGCTGGGCTACCTGTCCGAACCCGAAACGCGCAATGTGCTCGACGGCAACCGCAAGTTGATCGCGCGGGAGATCCATGCGCAGATGCAGGCGCATTTCTGGGAGCGCGCCACCGCGTACGAAGTGCGGGTCAGTCGCGGCTTTACCGAGTTGTGCCCGTGCAACTACACGGTGGCTGCCGGGCAACCGGCGCATCACTTCCGCGCGACGCTGTCTGAAGTTGGGCGGATCAAGCAGATGCTGTTCGGCGGCTTCAGCCGTTGCCTGTACCCGCTGCAGAAATTCGATTCGGACACCGAACGGCGTTTTGCGGTGATCCTGGAGCGCGATGCGCTCAAGTGGTTCAAGCCGGCGAAGCGGCAGTTCCGGATCTATTACAAGCTGGGTACCGAACAGCCCGAATACGTGCCGGATTTCGTCGCGGAAATGGACGATACCATTTTCATGATCGAGACCAAGGCGCGCGACGACCTGCAGTCGTCCGAGGTGCTCGCCAAGGCGCAAGCGGCCACACGTTGGTGCCAACATGCTTCGCAATATGCCGCGCGGATAGGCGCCAAACCCTGGCGCTATCTGCTGATTCCGCACGACGAGGTGGTCGAGTCGAAGCGGTGGGCCGACTATCTTCGCCGTGAGGTGAGATGTTGAGAGTCGCGCCAGCGCGGTGATCCGCGGCGCCAGGTCTGGTTGACGACGGCATGGTCGGCACCCGTCGCCGGCTTGTGGCCCACGACGCCATGACTTCCGGCAGGGCTTTTGCTACGCAATGATATGTTATATCGTTACAGGTCTCGCATTTCCCTTTCCGCCGATCCTGAAGACACGCTTGCATGAACCAACCGAGGATCGATGAGGTTGTGAGGTCTGCGAGCGCAACGGATCGGGTACGCGACGCTATTTTGCCATCAGGCGCGTGGCGGCTTTCGTCATGGCGCTATTTGCTCGCGCTGCTGATGATGTTGCTGGCCGGTTGCGCGGTCGGCCCGGACTTCAAACGCCCGGCCGCGCCCGACGTCAGTGACTACACTGCGAAGCCGGCAACCAGCACGGCGGGCACGGCAGATGTCGCCGGTGGTGAGTCCCAGCAATTTGCCAGGGGTGGCGAGATCCCCGCCGATTGGTGGAGGTTGTTCCATTCGCCGGCGCTGAACGCGCTGATCGAGCAGTCGCTGGCGCACAACCCCGATCTGAAGGCCGCACAGGCGGCGCTGGCGGTGGCGCATGAAAATACTCTGGCGCAGCGCGGCGCCTACTATCCCGCCGTCGACGGGAGTTTTTCGGCCAGCCGTCAGAGGCAGTCGCAGCAGGTCGCGCCCACGCCGAACTACCCGGTGGTGCCCGAAGAGTACCTGTTCAGCTTCTTCACTCCGCAGCTCAGCATTTCGTACGCGCCGGATGTGTTCGGCCTGAACCGCCGCACGGTGGAGTCGCTGCAGGCGCAGCAGCAGTCCGTCCGTTTCCAGATGATCGCTGCCCACATCACGTTGAGCACAAACGTGGTGGCGGCGGCTGTGCAACAGGCTTCCTTGCGTGCGCAGGTCGCCGCAACCCGCGATCTGATCGCGATCAACGCGAAGATGGTGAAACTTCTGCGTTACCAGCTGGACAAGGGCTACGCCGGCCGGCTCGATCTTGCCGCGCAGGAGTCGCAGCTGGCCCAGCTCCAGGCGACGCTGCCACCACTGCTGACTCAGCTGGACCGGCAAAACAACCTGCTGGCCGTGCTGGCCGGACGTCTGCCGAGCGAGGCGTCGGCGCAGGCTTTCGACTTGGCCAGCTTGCACCTGCCGCAGCAACTGCCGCTTAGCCTGCCATCCAGATTGGTGGCGCAACGCCCGGATGTGCGCCAGGCCGAGGCGAACATGCATGCGGCCAGCGCCCAGATCGGCGTGGCGATCGCCAATCGCCTGCCCAATATTTCGTTGAGCGCAAATGCTGGAAGCACCGCGGTGGCGATGGGCCAGGTGTTCAAGACCGGTACGGGCTTCTGGAGCATCGGCGCCGATATTGCGGCGCCAATTTTTCACGGTGGCAGCCTGCTGCATCAGGAGCGCGCCGCCAAGGCGGCCTATGTGGAGGCGGCCGAGCAATATCGCAGCACGGTGCTGACCGCGTTCCAGAACGTGGCCGACACCCTGGCGGCGTTGCAGCACGATGCCGAAAGCCTGCAGGCGGCAGCCAAGGCCGCCGATGCGGCCAAGCTCACCCTGGATCTGTCGCAGCGCCAATACCAGGCCGGCTACGCCAGCTACCTGGCGTTGCTGAGCGCGGAGCAGGGCTACCAGCAATCGCGTATCGCGCTGGTGCAGGCACAGGCGAGTCGCTATGCCGACACCGCCGCGCTGTTCCAGGCGCTGGGCGGCGGCTGGTGGCATGACGCCGGAGCCGCTCCCATCCACGCCACTGCCACTCGGGATAGCGATGAAAAGTAGATCACCCTCCGTGAAGCCGTTGGTGCGGCGAGTCCGCATCGCGTGGGTGCCGGCTTTTGTTCTGGCGGCCTTGCTGGGCATGGCCGCATGCTCGTCGAAAAAGCTGCCGACTGCCCCCGCCGCCGACACGCCACACAACGTGACGTTGACCTCGGCGCAGCGCCAGCACATCCACCTGCTCACCATCGCGCGCAGCAGCTTTCATCGCAGCATCGAGACCAGCGGCGTGGTGGATTTCAACCACGATCGCGCAACCCAGGTGCTGGCGCCGTTCTCTGGCCCGGTCACCGACGTGCTGGTGAGCCAGGGCGACAAGGTCAAGCAGGGCCAGCCGCTGGCGCGCGTGGCTTCGCCCGATTTCGCCGCGGCCGCCGGTGCCTATCGCAAGGCGCTCGCCGCGGCGCATGCGACGGATCAGCTGGCTGCCACGGATCGCGACCTGTACGCACATCAGGCGATCTCGCAGCGCGAGCATGCGCAGGCGCAATCCGATGCGATCGGGGCGGACGCCGACCGCGACGCCGCGTTGCAGGCGCTGCTGGCCTTGCGTGTCGACCAGCAAACCATCGCGGCGATCCGCGAGGGCAAGCCGCTGGCACACGGTCAGGGCGTGATCCGTGCGCCGATTGCCGGCACCGTGGTCGAGAAGACGATCGCGCCCGGGCAATTGCTGGCGGCCGGTTCGACCCCGTGTTTCACCATCGCCGACACTTCGAAGATGTGGGTGATGGCGCAGTTGTTCGATGACGAACTGGCGGCGGTGAAAAACGGCGACACGGCCACGGTCGACACCGGTTCGGAGAGTACGAAGATCCAGGGCAAGGTCACCAACGTCGGCGCCGTGGTCGACCCCGATACGCGTGCGGTCGGCGCGCGCGTGCTGGTCGACAATCCGGACGGGGCCTTGAGGCGGCAGATGTACGTGCGCGTGCAGATCTACTCGAGCGAGGCGCAGCAGGGATTGCTGGTACCGGTCTCGGCGGTATTGCGCGACGATGAAAATCTGCCGTTCGTCTACGTGGTCGCCGCCGACGGCGGCTATGCCCAGCGCAGCGTGACACTGGGCCCGCGTGTCGGCGATCGCTTCGTGATCCCCAAGGGTCTCCGCGCCGGCGACCAGGTGGTGGTAGATGGCGCCATCTTCCTGCAGTTCATCCAGACCCAATGAGCGCGCAGACACCGCCCGAAGGGATGTCGCCGCGCCCGACGTCGCTGATCAACCGCATCGTCGCGTTCGCGTTGCAGCAACGCCTGCTGATGGTGCTGCTGGCGCTGGGCCTGGCTGGCGCCGGGGTGTGGGCCTACAACACCTTGCCGATGGATGCGTACCCGAACCTGTCGCCGCCGATGGTGGACATCGTGGCGCAGTGGCCGGGACATTCGGCGGAGGAGGTGGAACGGCTGATCACGGTGCCGATGGAGCTCGGCCTGAATGCGATCCCCGGGCTGGTCACCAAGCGCTCCATTTCGCTGTACGGCCTGTCCGACGTCACGCTGACCTTCGCGGACGGCACCGATCCATACTTTGCGCGCCAGCGCGTCTATAACCGGCTGCCGGGCATCACCTTGCCCGAGGGCGTGGCGCCGTCGATGTCGCCGATGTCGCCGCCGTCGGGGCTGGTCTATCGCTACGTGTTGCAGAGCACCGATCGCTCGCCGATGGAGCTGAAGACGATCAACGACTGGGTGGTCGCGCCGCAGTACCGCTCGGTACCCGGCGTGGCGGATGACTCCGGCTTCGGCGGCGGCACCATGCAATACCAGGTACTGCTGAATCCGGTGAAGATCGCCGCACTGGGCATGTCGGTGGCGCAGGTGGAAGCGGCGCTGGCGGCCAACAATAGCAACGCGGGCGGTGGCTTCTACTCGCAGGGCGGGCAGTTCTTCTACGTGCGCGGATTGGGCCGGCTCGAGACGGTGCAGGATATCGGCGACGTGGTGCTGGCCGTGCACAACGGCACGCCCGTCCTGGTGAAGAACGTCGGCACAGTGAAAATCGGCATCGCGCCGCGCCTGGGCGAGTTCGGCTACATGAACCAGGACGATGCGGTGGAGGGCGTGGTGCTGGCACTGACCGGCTCGAAGACCGAGAACGTGCTGCAGCGGGTCGAGGCCAAGACGCGCGAGCTCAACAGCGCCATCCTGCCCAAGGATGTGAAGGTCCACCCGTTCTACGACCTCACCAATCTGATCCAGCAGACCAAGGCGGTGGTGATGCATAACCTGCTGCTGGGCATGTTGCTGGTGATCGCCGTGCTGATCTTCTTCCTCTACGACGTACGCGCCGGCCTGATCGTGGCCGTGACGATCCCGCTGGCGCTGTTGTTCGCATTCGTCTGCCTGGATCTGAAGGGCGCCTCGGCCAACCTGCTGTCGATTGGCGCGGTGGATTTCGGCATTCTGGTCGATGGCGCGATCTTCATGGTCGAGAACATCTTTCGCGAGCTGGCCGCGCGGCGCGGCACCGAGTTCAACATCAGGGAAGTCATCCAGAGCGCCGCTTCGGAAGTGGATCGCCCGCTGGTCTACGCGGTGGCGGTGATCGTGGCCAGCTTCCTGCCGATCTACGTGCTCAGCGGGCCCTCCGGCACGTTGTTCAAACCGATGGCCGACACCATGATCTTCGCCCTGGTCGGCTCACTGCTGGTCACGCTGACCTTGCTGCCGGTGCTGTGCGCGCTGTTCATGCGCCGCGGCGTGCGCGAACGGCGCAACACGATCTACGACAAGTTCAAGCGGTGGTACGTGCGCTCGCTTGAACGCATGCAGCGCCATGCGTGGCGGGCGACCGGAGCCGCGGTGCTGCTGCTGGTGCTGGCGCTGGTGCTGATGCGCGGTATCGGCGCCGAGTTCATGCCGCATCTGGACGAAGGCTCGCTGTGGGTACGCGCGACGATGCCGTACACCATTTCCTTCGACGAGGCGTCGAAGATCTCGCCGCAGATCCGCCAAATCCTGCGTTCGTTCCCCGAGGTCACCACAGTTGCCTCGGAGCTTGGCCGTCCGGACGACGGTACCGATTCCACCGGTTTCTTCAACGACGAGTTCTTCGTCGGCCTGAAGCCGTATTCGCAGTGGGACGGCAAGTACCGCAGCAAGCAGGACCTGATCGAGGCGATCGACAAGAAGCTGCAGGTGTTCCCCGGCATCCAGTTCAACTACACCCAGCCCGCCGAGGATGCGGTGGACGAAGCCGAGACCGGTCTGAAGAGCGCGCTGGCGGTGAAGATCTACGGGCCGGATCTGCACACGCTGCAGGCCAAGGGCAAGGCGATCAAGCAGGTGATGGAGAAGGTACGCGGCATCACCGACGTGACCTTGGTGCATGAACTCGGCCAGCCGAACCTCGCGATCAAGATCGACCGCGCGAAGATCGCCCGCTACGGGATCAACGTCGACGACATCAACAAGCTGATCGAGGCGGCGATCGGCGGCGACGTGGCCACCCAAGTGGCGCAGGGCGACAAGCAGTTCGACCTGCTGGTGCGCCTGGAGCCACAGTACCGCGGCAACCCGCAGCAGATCGGCGAGATCCTGGTGGCCACGCCCGGCGGCCAGCAGATTCCGCTGAAGGAGCTGGCTGATATCAGCGTCGCCAACGGCGCCTCCTTCATCTATCGCGAGAACGGTTCGCGCTATATCGGCGTGCAGTTCTCGGTGACCGGACGCGACCTCGCCGGTGCCGTCAACGATGCGATCACGCAGGTCGCCCATGACGTGAAGATGCCGCACGGCTATCGGCTGGAGTGGGGCGGCGAGTACCAGGAGTACACCGCCTCGCGTGCGCAGATGAAGGTAATCCTGCCGCTGACCCTGCTGTTGATCTTCGGCTTGTTGTTCGTGCTCTACGGCAACTTCAAGTTCCCGTTCATCACCGTCGTCGGCGTGCTGTTGTCCGCCCCGTTCGGCGCGATCGTGGCGATGTGGCTCACCGGCACGCCGTTCTCGGTGTCCTCGGGTATCGGTTTCATCGTGCTGTTCGGCGTCTCGGTGCTGACCGGCGTGGTCTATATCTCGTGCGTCAACGAACTGCGCCTGGGCGGTATGGAGATCGGCAAGGCCATACACGAAGCGGCGATCCTGCGCCTGCGCCCGATCACGATGACCGCGCTGGTGGCGGCGCTGGGCCTGCTGCCGGCGGCGATCGCCAGCGGCGTCGGTACCGACTCGCAACGTCCGTTCGCACTGGTGATCGTGGCCGGTATGCTGTCGCGACTGCTGATCGGCATGTTCCTGATGCCGGCGCTGTATGCGCTGGTGGCGCGGCCGCAGGACCGGCTGCAGGTGTGACAGGATTGGCGGCGGTTTGCTAGGCCTGGGTCTGTAGGTCTGGTCGCCTGATGCCATCGTCAGGGACGTGGCTTGGTCCCGCTACCAACGAAATTGCAGGCGCAACAACTTCAATCTACCGCCACTCGCCGCTTCGATCGCATCCATGCCTGAATCGCATGATACGAACGTCAAGTCACGTTCAATGGCCTGTGCGCATTGCCAAAGATCGTTTTCCTGAGTTTTCAATGCGCGACCAGTGAATTCGTCGATCCAGTTCTCGGGGTTGCCCCAACCCTTGTTGGAGCGCCGCTGGAGGCGCTTCGGCAAGAACTTCGCAACGACCGCCGCCTTGAGATGTGCGTACTCTTGTGCCGTAGCCCGCGTGATTTCCAGTGGAACGTGCTTGTCGGCTGCGTTGATGACTTGACTCAGATTGGCCAGCGCGGCGTGTCGCTGGGCGGCGTGGGCAAGGGCCAGTCCGAAGCGCAACTCGGCGATCGCGACAACCGAGAGCAGCTTGCGGCTGTTCGATGACAGCGAAGCTTCCCGTGCCTTCACTTTTCCATGATCGGCATGTGTCGCCTCGAGCATTCGAGACAACACGCTGGTGTCGATCAGGTAATCGACGCTGGCGTTGCCTGCTGTCACGGAAGGAAGCTCGCCACTGACTCGCTTTCGTTGGCCGGCAGAGGACGAAACGTCTTCCCGACCCATGCCCCTCGTGTGTCATCGAATCGCCTCGCCAGCATTTCTGCCAGCGTGCGTGCCATACCGCCGCTGTCTTCAGGATATCCACCGAACACGCCCTGCAGCGGCCGCTTCGCTCCCTTGAAATATCTCAGGAGTTGACGCTGCAGTCTTGGCGGCAAGTCGTACGCTGACAGGATCGCGGCATCGAGCGCCAGCAGGGCTGCGGTCAGCTCATCGTCGGAACTGGCCGACAGAATGCCTCGCGTGTGCGCCAATTGACGAACATGATCGATCAGTGGGCGAAGCGCCTGTGGGTCGAGTTCGTGCGGGATCGGCAGGGCCTCCAGCACCTCTAGTCGGAAACGCTTTCGAAGGTCGAAATTGCTGACGTAGGCCGAGGTTATAGGCGAGTTCATCAACGCTTCGATGGCGAACAGCCAAGCGTCACCTGATTCTTTCGGCCACGCTCCCGCCAACTGCTGCGAGAACACCAATCCATCCAAGTCGGCAGTTGCCGCCAACCGCCACGCCCCCCGGGACTTGCGCGCGGCATTGAAGATGATCTTCGGTCGATCCCAAGGCAATGCCAGCGCCCCGCCTCGCAGATTGTTGGGTCGACAATCGAGGTAGACCGGAGCAATCTCGGTGAACTGGAACAGGTTGCGGCTACTGTGCAAACCGGATTTGAAACCTGCCCTGGGAGTGGGGGACACGGCTTGGGCTTGGTAGCCCGATGTCCATTCAAGACCCCGGTGCAACTCCACGATAGACCCGAGGGTCGGGTAATTGGCGAGCCACTCCCAGAGTTCGGCTAACTCCGGCACCCAAAGGTTTCCCTCCGCTTGTGCTGGAACCGACCAGAAATCCCGGGTGCGGAATACAGGTCTATGCCGGCCAGTGAGGAAGTCTCCCCGTTCCGCATCAGTCACCGTGGCGGAACGCACGGTAACCATTCGGGCTTCGTTCTTGGGCCGGGGCTCACGCGCGACCAGCAGAGCCGATTCGAAATCGGCTTGCACGAACACGCGATCGGGTAGCGACACCAGTTCGACCTGCCCGAACTGACGCTCGATGCGTTGGCGCAGCTTGGCGTACTGGCTATCGGAAATCACCGCGTGCGGCATGACGAAGGCCAGCGCGGATGGCTTGCTGTCCAGCACGGTGCTCAGCATCTGGATCGGCTTGTGGACGGAGGTAGAGAACGCATCCGGATAACGCTGGCGCTCCGCCGGCTTGAACTTTTCGAACGGCGGATTGCAAACCACCACCATCCCGGACTCAAGCTGGGAGGCAAGCGCGTTCTTTGCGAACAGGTCGGTGGTTCGGATATCCCAACCATTGCTACTCGGGTAGTCCGCGAGAACCAGCGACAGACTAGCGACCTCACGGGCGAACGGATCGACGTCGGCGCCCCTGAGCCTTCGAACGAGAAAAGCATGGCGCTGGGCTTCGGTCCACTCCCGCGGCAGACGGTTGCGGACTTTCGCCAGTGCCGCCACAAGCAGCACGCCTGCGCCGCAAAAAGGCTCATAAATCTTCGGAACTTCCTTGCCATGACGGCCCAGATCCAGCCGCGAAACCAGAAATTCGGCCACGGCTCGCGGCGTGCTGTGGGTGCCCAGTTCCTGACGGGAGGCTTCGGAGACTAGTGTGTTCTCGTAGACGAACGCCAAGTCATCCGCCGAAATATGGGCGAAGCTCACATCGTCGCGCAACGCCAGCCATGCTTCTTCGAGGCGCTGGCGGGCAATTCCCTTGCCCGGCTCGGCTGCATACTCCAAGCCGTAGTGCCCAGTGATGGCATCGAGGATCCCCGCAGCATCATCGACCGGCCACTTCTTACCGACCGGGTGTCCACGATCCAGGATGATTTTGGCCGCCACGAAATAGAAGCAAGCTCTGTAGGCTCGCCGATAGTCGGACGCGGCGGTACGCAAAGGTGTCGCCAGAGTCTTGAGGGTGCGAGTGATGATGCGATCCAGGCGTTCCTGGGTATGCGCCTCAATCAGCTTCAGGAGCCCGCTTGCCTCAAAGATGTTGCCTTGCTCCGGAACATCCCACAGTCCGCTCAGCTTGGCTTGATGGATGCGATCCGGGGCCCAAGCTTGGCGATTGCGCTCGAACAGCTGGCCGAGGTCCGCCAGCGGGTGCACTGCCTCCCGCACGGGGCCGGCGGGGTCCCACGTATTCCAGACTTCCACCTGGCCGGCCTGAATACATAGCCAGATACCGGCGCCAAGCGCACGATGCGCCTGGATCTGCGCAGATGTATCCACGCCCCCGGTGAGCACGCCAAAGGCCGCGTTCCGGTACGAGGGCGGGGTATCGGTAAAAACCGCCATCGGAACGACGCGCTGCGGAGCATCCGGCAACAGCATGTCGGCGAACCGATAGTTCCTCGACAAGGCGTTGACCGGATATCCGAGCTTCCGGAATTGTTTGGTGAGTTGGGTGATGGCGTTCATTGGGCCCGTCCTTTAGCCGTTGCTGACCGTTTGAAAGGGACATTCCCGGAAACCCCCATCAACGGGAATTCCAGAGGCGTTTGCAGACCCGGACCACGGCTACCAAACAACTGTGCGCTCAACTCCCGCGCCAGAAGTCCGATAGGCAGCAATACCGCGCCGTTGGGCCAACGAAGTACCGTGCCGTCAGCAATCAGTTCCCAGCGCCCCGTTGCCAGGTCATGGGCGAGGAACGATTGCTCAATGCGCGACCAAGATTCTTCGGCGCAGAGGGTAAACAATTCCGCTGCGGAGCCTTCCAGCCGGCCAATCCGGCCACCCGTTCCCTCCACCCATGCCTGAAGCACTTTCAGCGCCAGCAGATCACCCGCTGAGAAACAGGGGTGATGCGCGGAGCGCCCCTTCAGTGGCGGTAGAACACCACGCCAGTGCCTTACGGCTTGAGACGACAGACCAGTAACTTCCATGGCGAACTGGAGGGTATAGGGGTGTTCGCGCGCGGCCATTCGATCCCCCCCAGCTTAAAAAGGGTTGTTGCCAACATAGCCAAATGTTGTTGGCAACACAATACCTGGCGCTGGTGTGCAGTGAGCTTGGCGTCCATCTCCAAAAACGCGGGCATCACTGTCTCGTTGTTTGGCTGTTTCCGGTATGGGTGAGCTATGCACGGTGGACGCTGTTTTGTTCGGCTAGACATGGATACGTGCAAAAATGACGCCCCGGCGCGGGCACTGTTCACCTGCGCGGGGTATCAACACAATTTACTGGTATCTATACTGCTATGAATTCTGTTTTGCCGTCATGACACTTAAATTGAAACGAAGAGATACGCCGCTTATGCTCTTGATGATCGACAACTACGACAGTTTTACCTACAACCTCGTGCAGTACCTGGGTGAGCTCGGGCAGGAGGTGAAGGTGGTGCGCAACGACGCGATCGACGTGGCCGGCATCCGGGCGCTGGCGCCTTCGCACATCATGATTTCGCCGGGGCCGGGCACGCCGGACGACTCGGGCGTGTCGCTGGACGTATTGCGCGAGCTGGCTGGGGTGATTCCGGTGTTCGGCGTGTGCCTGGGGCATCAGGCAATCGGCCAGGTGTTCGGCGGCAAGGTGATCCGCGCCAAGCAGATCATGCATGGCAAGACGTCGCCGGTGCGCCATCGCGGGCGGGGCGTGTTCGCCAGCCTGCCCGATCCATTCGAGGCCACGCGTTACCACTCGCTGGTGGTAGAGCAATCGTCGCTGCCCGATTGTCTTGAGGTCACCGCGTGGACGGAGAACCCGGACGGCTCGATCGACGAGATCATGGGCCTGCGCCACAAGACGCTGCCGGTCGAGGGCGTGCAGTTCCACCCGGAGTCGATCCTGACCCGGCACGGCCATGACTTGCTGCGCAACTTCCTGGGGCTGCCGCTGCAGATGGCGGCATGAAGGGCGAACTCGTGGGCAAGGGCGGACGCGAGACCACGATTACGCCGCAGGAGGCCCTGCAGCGCACGATCGAGCATCGCGAGATCTTTCATGACGAGATGATCGCGCTGATGCGCCAGATCATGCGCGGCGAGGTGAGTGCGCTGATGACGGCGGCGATCATCACCGGCCTGCGCGTGAAGAAGGAAACCGTCGGCGAGATCACCGGCGCGGCGCGGGTGATGCGCGAGCTGTCAGACAAGGTGGTGGTCGCCGGCGACCGTAGCCACCTGCTCGACATCGTGGGCACCGGTGGCGATGGGGCCTCCAGCTTCAACATTTCCACCGCCTCGATGTTCGTGGCGGCCGCGGCCGGCGCGCGGGTCGCCAAGCATGGCGGGCGCAGCGTGTCGTCGAAGTCTGGCAGTGCCGACGTGCTGCAGTCGCTCGGTGCGTCGATCGACCTGACCGCGGCACAGGTGGCGCAGTGCATGGATGAAACCGGTATCGGCTTCATGTTTGCGCCCAACCATCACCCGGCGATGAAGGTGGTGGCGCCGGTACGGCGCGAGATGGGCGTGCGCACGCTGTTCAACATCCTGGGGCCGTTGACCAATCCGGCCGATGCACCGAATATCCTGATGGGCGTGTTCCATCCGGACCTGGTCGGTATCCAGATTCGCGTGCTGCAGGCGCTGGGCGCGCGCAACGCGTTGGTGGTGTGGGGTCGCGACGGCATGGATGAGATCTCGCTCGGTGCGGCCACCATGGTCGGCGAGCTGCGCGATGGCATGGTGCGCGAATACGAGGTGGAGCCAGAGGATTTCGGCCTGGCGATGGCGTCCAGCCGCAACCTGCGGGTGGGCAACGCGGAGGAATCGAAGGCCATGCTGCTGGATGCACTGCGCGGGCATGCGGGCGTGCCGCACGACGTCGTCTGCCTGAATGCGGGAGCTGCCCTGTATGCTGCTGGCGTGGTCGACGGCATCCAGGCCGGCATCGAACTGGCCCGCGCCACGATCGCGAGTGGCGCCGCACATGAAAAGATGCAAGCCTTCGTGGCGGTTACCCGACGCTTGGCGGCGATATCGTGAGCGCGACATCGGGGGATCGCGGCAAACGGCTTACGTCGTGCGCCATCGCGCATTAGGATGCACTCACAACCCACCAAACGAGATGCCATGACCGACATCCTCAATCGCATTCTCGCGCGCAAGGCGGAAGAGATTGCCGAGCGTCGCAGCAAGTTTCCGCTGGCCGAACTGACCGCGCGTATCGCCGATCAGCCGGACACGCGCGGTTTCGCCGCGGCTATCGAGGCCAAGATCGAGGCCGGCTTGCCGGCGGTGATCGCCGAGGTGAAGAAGGCCAGTCCGAGCAGGGGCGTGATCCGCGCGGACTTCGACCCCAGCGCGATTGCGAAGAGCTACGAGGCGGCTGGTGCTGCCTGTCTGTCGGTGCTTACCGACAGCGACTTTTTCCAGGGCAGCGAGGCCTTTCTGCAGCAGGCGCGTGCCGCCTGTTCGTTGCCGTTGTTGCGCAAGGATTTCATCATCGACCCCTACCAGGTGCACGAGGCGCGCGCGATCGGTGCCGATTGCATCCTGCTGATCGTATCCGCCCTCGACGACGATGAGCTGCTGCCGCTGGCCATGCTGGCGGCCGAGCTCGACATGGATGTGCTGTGTGAAGTGCATGACGAGGAGGAGATGGAGCGTGCACTCGCGCTGCCGGTGCCACTGATCGGCGTCAACAACCGCAACCTGCGCAACTTCGAGACCGCGCTGGAAACCTCGCTGGCGCTGCAGGCACGGATCGAGTACGACCGCATACTGGTCGCCGAATCGGGCATTCATACGCCGCAAGACGTGGCGCGCTTGCGCGAAGGAGGCGTGCAGGCCTTTCTGGTCGGTGAGGCGTTCATGCGTGCCGAAGATCCGGGTAGCGAGTTGCGACGACTGTTCGCCACGGCGTGAGCCGGTCCGACGAAAGCGCCGCGGCCACGGCGCAGGACACTGTGGCCGCCTCGCTGCGGGTGGTGTTGTTCGATTTCGACGGTGTGCTGATGCATGGCGATGCGTTCCATCTGTGTACGACGTGGCCATGCTGAAGTCGGCGCAGGCGGCGGTACTGGTCAACGCCACGCCGGCGCTGTGCAAGAAGGTCGAGAAGGTATTGGGTCGTGCGATCAACCGGGTGGGGTGGGTCTGACTGCTCCGCGGTTGCTGTCACGGAGGCCGGTCCGTGCCGGCTTGCGATCACGGCGCTGGATCAGCGGATACCGAGAATCACGATGGTCTTGCCGGATACGTCGATCATGCGCTGCTCTTCCAGCTGCTTGAGAACGCGGCCGACCATTTCGCGTGAGCAGCCGACGATGCGGCTCACTTCCTGGCGCGAGATGCGGATCTGGGTACCGTCTGGATGGGTCATCGCATCCGGTTCCTGACACAGGTCGAGCAGGGTGCGCGAGATGCGGTTGCTGACGTCTATGAACGCCATCCGGCTCACCTGGCGCGAGGTACGCAGCAGGCGGTTGGTGAGCTGGGAGCCGATCGCGAACAGGATTTTTGGGCATTCCTCGCGCAGCGGGCCTTCCATCAGCTGGAACAGTCGCTCGTAGCTGACCTCAGCCATTTCGCAGGGAGTGCGCGTGCGCACCATCGACTCACGCTGCGCTTGCTCGACAAACAAGCCCAGCTCGCCGATGAACTGGCCGGGGCTGATGTAGGCGAGGATGAGTTCGCGTCCCTGCTCGTCCTCGGTGCAGACCGCCACCGAGCCCTCGACCACGTAGTACAAGGTGTTGGCCGGGTCGCCGGGACGGATGATCGCGGTCTTGCCCGGGTAGCGGCGGCGGTGGCACAACGCCAGGAAACGCTCCATCGAGGCGGGGTCCGGAGCAAAGCCCAGCGGAGCTTGCGAGCGCTCGAAGGCCCGCTGCAGCTGGTATTTAAGTGGTTGCGCCACGATGGCTCCTTCAACCCAGCAGATTTCAGCGGCAACTACAGCGAGGTTCGTGATCGCCTTTGCGATCCGCCATTATGGCAAACCTTTGCGGCGCCCGCAGGTTCAATTCTTCGTGCATTTGCCGCATACTTCGCGGTCTTTCGACATCGGCGAATTTGTCGCATGTCGTCAGCAAGGGTCGTGCAGGCTCTCGTCTGTGCTTCATACCAATCGCGGGGACCCTTGTCGCTAACCCGCCTCTAGAGCTGGCCGAAGTCCGGTCATGGAGAGCTGCCCGTGGTCAAACCACTGCCTCGTCTGCGCCTGCAGGGGTTCAACAACCTGACCAAGGCCTTGAGCTTCAATATCTACGACATCTGCTATGCGGTGTCGGAGGAACAGCGCGGCCGTTACATCGAGTACATCGACGAACAGTACGATGCCGACCGCCTGACCCAGATCCTCACTGACGTGGCCGAGATCATCGGCGCGAACATCCTCAATATCGCGCGCCAGGACTATGACCCACAGGGTGCCTCGGTGACCATGCTGATCTCCGAGGAGCCGGTGCTGGAGAAGCTCGGTCGCGACACCATTTCCGGGGCCGTCGTGGCGCACCTGGACAAGAGCCACATCACCGTTCACACCTACCCGGAGACCCATCCGCACAATGGCATCGCCACCTTCCGTGCGGACATCGACGTGGCCACCTGCGGCGTGATCTCGCCGCTGAAGGCGCTGAACTACCTGATCGACAGTTTCGAGTCGGACATCGTGGTGTGCGACTACCGCGTGCGCGGCTTCACCCGCGATGTGAAGGGCAAGAAACATTTCATCGACCACAAGATCAACTCCGTGCAGGACTACCTGGCGCGGCACATCCGGCAAAAATACGAGATGTTCGACGTCAACGTGTATCAGGAAAACATGTTCCACACCAAGATGCATATCAAGGACTTCGACCTCGACACCTACCTGTTCGAGTCGCACGCCGACGACCTGTCGTTCAAGGAACGCCAGCGCATCGAGTCGTTGCTGCGGCGCGAGATCGAGGAGCTGTTCCACGGCCGCAACCTGATGTAATGAAAACCCGCCGAAAGGCGGGTTTTTCGTATGGGAGAGCCAGGAGAGCATCGCCCGCAAGCGGGCTGCTACGGCGACGACAGGTAGCGCCCATCGGCGGTAGGAGCCCCGCTTGCGGGCGATGCTCCCGACAGCACCCTCACGCCTGCTCCAGCCAACCCCACTTGTCGTGGGTGCGGCCATCGAACAGGCCGAAGAACAACTCCTGCAGGCGCAGCGTGACGCGCCCGGCTTTGCCGGCGCCGACCTGCTTGCCATCGACCGAGCGGATCGGGGTGATCTCGGCGGCGGTGCCGCACATCAGCAATTCGTCGGCGAGGTACAGGTATTCGCGCGGAAGGTCGCGCTCAATCACCTCGATACCGTCCTCACGGGCCAGCGTCTTCAAGGTGTCGCGAGTGATGCCGGCGAGGATCGAGGCGCTGGCCGGGGTGGTGTGCAGTACGCCGTCGAAGACCAGGAAAATATTTTCGCCGGCGCCTTCGCTGAGCAGGCCGCTGGAGGACAGCGCGATGCCTTCGCCGAAGCCCAGCCGGCGCGCCTCGCGCGCGATCAGCTGGCCGGAAAGGTAATTGCCGCCGGCTTTGGCGCCGGCCGGGATGGTGTTCGGCGCGAAACGCTGCCAGCTCGACACGCAGGCGTCGATGCCGTTCTGCAGCGCCTCCGGCCCGAGATAGGGACCCATCGGCCAGGCGGCCACCGCCACGTCGATCGGAGTCTCCGCGGACAGCCCGAAACCGCCCAGCCCGCGATACGCGACGGGGCGCAGGTAGGAAGCGCCCAGCGCGTTCTTCTTGATTACTTCACGGCAGGCGCTGGCCAGCTCGTCGGCCGAATACGGCAACGTCATGTCGTAGATCTTGGCCGAGTGGTACAGGCGATGCAGGTGGTCGGTAAGGCGGAAGATCGCCGTGCCATCGGGCGTGGCGTAGCTGCGGATACCTTCGAACACGGAAGAACCGTAGTGCAGCGCGTGCGACATGACATGGGTGGTGGCCTCCGCCCACGGCTTGATCTTGCCGTTCTGCCAGATCCACTCAGGGTATTGCTGTGCCATTTCGATTCTCCGATGCAGACTGTCTATGATAGCGCGGCGCCTGGGAGCGTGGGCCGTAGAAACTTTGGAGAGCGTCATCGCAGCCCAAGGATTTCTACGGCCCACGCTCCTGGGGCCCAGCGTTCAATGCGCGTTGCGCAGCCACTGGCAGCCGGCCCGGCTCACGATGTCGAAGCGCCAGGTCCGTGCCGCGCTGCCGTCGCCGGCCGTGTGCAGCACCAGTTGCTCCATGGTGGGTGGCGTCGGCGGCGGGCTGTTCTGAGCGAAGAAGTCGTCGTCGAGCGGGGCTGTGGAGGCGGCCTGTTGTGGCGCAGTCTCGACCTCCAGCCGCGGCTGTTTCATCAGGGCTGATAGCGCACGGATGTCCGCGATCGCGGCGCTACGGCCATAGCCGTCCCACAGGACCAGGCCGGCCATGCGGATGGTGTCGCGCCGGGCGAACGCGTCGATCACGCTCTGGCGCAGCTCGCCCACACTGGCGGCGCACAGGACCGGCGGCGGGGCGGCCACAGGCGAAGGGATGGCGGCTGCGGCGGCAGGGCTGACCGGCGTGGCCTTCAATGCGGAGCAAGCCTGGTCGGTGAACACGGCCCCGCTGTTGGCACCGATGCAGCGATGGATCTCGGTCTGCGCCAGCGCAGGCGTCGCCAAGACGGGCAGAACCAGGCACAGCAGGGCAAGCGCACGCAGCATGCGGTCAGCATAGCGGCAGCGGTGGTCAGGACAGCTGGCGCAATACCGCCTGGGTGGCGCGAGCCCGGTTGAGCGTATAGAAGTGCAGTCCCGGTGCACCGCCATCAAGCAGGCGCCGGCACAGTTGCGCCACCACTTCGGCGCCGAGTTCGCGTACCGAATCGACGTCGTCGCCGTGCGCCTGCATGCGTTTGGCGATCCAGCGCGGGATCTCCGCCCCGCACATTTCGGAAAATCGCTTCAGCTGGCTGTAATTGGAGATTGGCATGATGCCCGGTACGATCGGCACCTCCACGCCCAGCTTGTGCACATCCTCGACAAAGCGGAAATAGGCGTCCGGGTTGAAGAAGTACTGGGTGATCGCGCCGTTCGCGCCGGCATCGATCTTGGCCTTGAAGTGCCTCAAGTCGCACAGCGCATCGTCGGCCTGCGGGTGGGTTTCCGGATAGCCCGCCACTTCGATGTGGAAGTGGTCGCCGCAATGCTCGCGGATGAAGCCGACCAGTTCGGCGGCGTAGCGGAAGTCACCGCTCGTGGCCATGCCCGAGGGCATGTCGCCGCGCAGGGCGACGAGGCGCCGGTAGCCTGCCGCGCGGTAGTCGTCGAGCAGCGCGGCCAGCTCGGCCCGGGTGCCGCCCATGCACGACAGGTGCGGCGCCACATTGAGTCCGTGGTGCGTGTGCAGCCGTGCCACGGTGTCGCCGGTATAGCTCAAGGTGGAGCCGCCGGCGCCGGACGTGACCGAGGCGTACTCCGGCTGGTACGCCTTCAGCACCTGTGCCGCGTGATCCAGCTGCGCGCGTTGTTCGTCGGTCTTGGGTGGAAAGAACTCGAAGCTGATCGAAGGCATCGCAGGGTTCCTGATGGGGAAAAACACCTACGAGTATATATCTCCAGTTCGCGATGAAGCGATATATCGTGAAGCCGGAAATCGGGAAGCGGGTTTTGATTTCCGACTCCCCAATCCCGATTCCCGCTTCCCAGCCTCAATCAGTAGCGGTAATGCTCAGGCTTGTACGGGCCTTCCACCGGCACGCCCAGGTACTTCGCCTGCTCGGCGCTGAGCGTGGTCAGCTTCACGCCGATCTTCTCCAGATGCAGGCGCGCGACTTCCTCGTCCAGCTTCTTGGGCAGGATGTAGACCTTCTTCTGGTAACTGTCCCTGTGTGCCCACAGATCGATCTGCGCCAGCGTCTGGTTGGAGAACGAATTGGACATCACGAAGCTCGGATGACCGGTGGCGCAGCCGAGGTTGACCAGGCGGCCCTCGGCCAGCAGGAACAGCGCATGCCCGTCTTCGAACAGGTACTTGTCGACCTGCGGCTTGATGTTGATCTTCTCCACGCCGGCCAGCGCGTTCAGTGCATCGACCTGGATCTCGTTGTCGAAGTGGCCGATGTTGCAGACGATGGCCTGATCCTTCATCGCCTTCAGGTGCTCAAGCGTCAGCACATCCTTGTTGCCGGTGGTGGTGACATAGATGTCGCCACGGCCGAGGGTGGATTCGACGGTGTTGACCTCAAAACCTTCCATCGCCGCCTGCAGCGCGTTGATCGGGTCGATCTCGGTGACCACCACGCGCGCACCGTATGCCCGCAGGCTGTGCGCGCAGCCCTTGCCGACGTCGCCGTAGCCGCAGACCACGGCGAGCTTGCCGGCCAGCATCACGTCCATCGCACGCTTGAGGCCGTCGGCCAGCGATTCGCGGCAACCGTACAGGTTGTCGAACTTGCTCTTGGTGACCGAATCGTTGACGTTGATCGCGGGGATCAGCAGCGAGCCCGCCGCGGCCAGCTGGTACAGGCGATGCACGCCGGTAGTGGTCTCCTCGGAGACGCCCTTCCAGTCCTTGACCACGGCATGCCAGTAACCGGGACGCTCCTTGTGTACGCGCTTGAGCAGGCTCTTGATCACCTGCTCCTCGTGCGAGGAGGCCTTCTCATCCACCCACTGGCTGCCGTTCTCGAGCTCGTAGCCCTTGTGGATCAGCAACGTCGCGTCGCCGCCATCGTCGACCACCAACTGCGGGCCGAGGAAGCCGCCCTTGCCGTCGGGGAAGGACAGCGCTTCCAGCGTGCAGTCCCAGTATTCCTCCAGCGTCTCACCTTTCCAGGCGAACACCGGCGTGCCGGTGGCGGCAATCGCGGCGGCGGCGTGGTCCTGGGTCGAGAAGATGTTGCACGAGGCCCAGCGCACGTTTGCGCCGATGTCCTTCAGCGTCTCGATCAGCACGGCGGTCTGGATCGTCATGTGCAAGGAACCGGTCACCCGCACGTCTTTCAGCGGCTGCGTGGCGGCGTGCTTGCGTCGGATCGACATCAGGCCCGGCATCTCGTGCTCGGCGATGTCCAGTTCCCGGCGACCGAAGTCGGCGAGCGAGATATCGCGGATCTTGTAGTCGGGGGTGTTTTCTTTCAGTGCGGCGTTCATGCCTATCTCCGGTCAAGGCGAGGCCTTTGTGAAGGGTCCGGCCAGGGGTGGCCGCACTTTCGCGAAGGGACTCGCGGAGCTCTTTCGAGGAGTCCGGCCAAGGATGACCGGTCTACTGCGAAGGGACTCGCATACTGAGCGCCGTTGTGGGATGTGCCGCGCCGAGCCTGGCCGTTGTCGTCGTGAGTCCACATCGCAAGATGCGGTTTTTGCGGATGGATCCGCCTTCACATCGAACGGTCGCAGCGCCCCTCGGCGGGCAGTGAAACGGGATCATTGTAGCCGCAGACACAGCTTATGTCCGTCGATGTGATGCCCTGGCCCTCGCGATTCTGTAGGCTGGGGGCTTGGCCTACATCGGAGTACCTGAGTGGAAGCAAACCGCGAGCCCGAATTTCTGCCGCACGACGGCCCCTTGCGCGCTGACGTTGGCCGGCTCGGCGCGATGGTCGGGCGAATGCTGACCGAGCAAGACGGCACGGCCTTTTTCGAGCGGGTCGAGCAGGTGCGCATCGCCGCGATCCGGCGCCGCCGCGAAGGTGCTTCGGTGGCCGAGCTGGCCAACTCGCTGGCCGGTCTCGACGCCGCCCACGCCGAGGCCCTGGCGCGGGCGTTCGCCACCTATTTCCAGGCGGTCAACACGGCCGAGCGGGTGCACCGCATCCGCCGCCGCCGGGATTACGAGCGTGAGAGCCACCAGATACAACCCGAGTCCCTGCTCGATGCGCTCGGCAAGCTGAAGGAGCAGGGCGTCGGTGCCGATGAGTTGCTGGGCTGGCTGGATCGGGTGTGGATCGAGCCGGTGTTCACCGCTCATCCGACCGAGGCCGTGCGTCGCTCGCTGCTGGAAAAGGAGCAGGCGATCGTGCGTTCGCTGGTCGACGGCTTCGACCCGGAGCGTACTCCGCAGGAGCGTAATGCGGATGACGAGCGCATCTACATGGCATTGTCCGCCGGCTGGCAGACCGCCGAGGCCTCGCCGATACGCCCCACCGTGCAGGACGAGCACCACCACGTGGGCTTCTACCTGGCCAATCCGCTGTACCGCGTCGTGCCGGCCTTGTACGAATCGTTGGACGCGGCCCTGCAGAGCGTGTACGGGGTGAAGATCGCGCTGCCGCGGTTGCTCGGCTTTGCCACCTGGGTGGGCGGCGACATGGATGGCAACCCGAATGTTGGCGCCGACACCATCGCGGCCAGTCTGGCCACCCAGCGCGCGCAGGTCATCGAACGCTACCTGGCGGACGTCGCCACGCTGGCGCGCCTGCTCAGCCAGACCGAAAGCCGCGTTGCCGCGGCGCCGGCCCTGCAGCAGCGGCTGGCCGACTATCGCCAACGCTTTGCACAGGCTGCCGCAAAGATCCGCCCACGCCACGCCGACATGCCGTATCGCTGTCTGCTCACCCTGATCGGCGCGCGCCTGGAAGCGAGTCTCGGCGACGACCGCGCCGAGGGCTATGCGTCCGCGGCGGAGTTGCTGGCCGATCTGCGACTGATCGACGACAGCCTCATCGAGCACCGTGGCCTGCATGCCGGCGCGTACGCCGTGCGGCGTCTGATTCGCCGCGTCAGCACCTTCGGTCTGCACCTGGCACGACTCGATGTGCGCCAGGATTCGCGCGTGCACGACGACGCGCTGGCGGCCCTGTTCGACGACAAGGATTGGTCCGGGCGATCCGCCGCTCAGCGCGCGCAGCAATTGCGCGACTATGCCAGCGGCAGCGCGCGCTTCGCGATCAGTCACGCGGGAGTGGTGACCGCGCTATACGACGTGTTTGCCACTCTGGGCGATACTCGCCGCCGCTACGGCAGCGAGGCGGTGGGGCTGTATGTGATCAGCATGGCGCGCAGCGCGGCCGACGTGCTGGCCGTGCTGGCGCTGGCGCGCTACGGCGGCCTGGTCGAATCGCCCGCTGTCCCATCCGGGGTGAGCGCTAGGGTGAGCGAACACGCTGGCGAAGGGGATTCCGCAGCGCAAGCTTCGATCGGCAGCGTGGCCAGCACGCGCCCCTTATCCGGCCCCGCAGGCCACCTTCTCCCCGAGCGGGAGAAGGGAGCAAGTCATCCTGCGTTGCAGAATGTGCCTTTGGATATTGCGCCGCTGTTCGAAACCGTCGATGACCTGAAGAATGCCCCCGCGACGCTGCAGGCGTTGCTGGACGATCCGGTCTATCGGCAGCACTTGGCCGCGCGCAACGACCAGCAATGGGTGATGCTCGGCTATTCGGACAGCGGCAAGGATGGCGGCACGCTGGCATCTCGTTGGAGATTGCAGCGGGCCCAGGTCGAGTTGCTGGAAGTCGCGAATCGGGCCGGCATCCAGCTGGCGTTCTTCCACGGTCGGGGTGGTTCGGCCAGTCGCGGCGGCGTGCGCATCGCGCCGGCGCTGATGTCCTCGCCGCGTGGCTCGGTGGCCGGCGTGCTGCGAGTGACCGAGCAGGGCGAGGTGATCCACCGCAAGTACGGCATCCGCGCATTGGCGCTGCGCAATCTGGAGCAGACCGTCAGCGCGGTGTTGCGCGCGTCGTTGCGCCCGCGCGAGGAGGAGCCGCGCGAGGAGCGCTGGCGGAAGCGGATGGAGGCGCTATCGGTGAGCAGCCGCGCCACCTATCGCGCCTTTGTCGAGCACCCGCATTTTGTCGATTACTTCCGTAGCGCTACCCCGATCGACGTGATCGAGCGGATGAACCTGGGTTCGCGTCCGGCCAGCCGACGCAGCATGCGCGGCGTGCAGGACCTGCGCGCGATTCCGTGGGTGTTCGCCTGGACCCAGTGCCGCTCGATCCTGCCCGGCTGGTACGGGCTCGGCAGCGCGCTGGAGCAGGGCGTGCGCGAGTTCGGCGAGGCGGCGATGGCCGAGATGGCCAACGACTGGCCGTTCTTCAGCAACATGCTCGACGACGTGGAGATGGTGCTGGCCAAGTGCGACCTCGACATCGCCGAGGCATTTTCGCGGCTCTCGGGCCCGCTGCATGACGAGATGTTCGGCTTGATCCGCGGCGAGTTCGAGCGCACCCGGCGCGAGTTGCTGCAGCTGAAAGGGCACCACACGCTGCTGCAGGACACCCCGCGGCTGGCGTCGTCGATCCGTCTGCGCAACCCTTATGTCGATCCAATGAGCCTGCTGCAGGTCGACCTGCTGCAACGCTGGCGTGCCAGCGACTGCGGCGATGACGATCTGCTGCAGGCGCTGGTCGCCTGCGTCAACGGGGTGGCGCAGGGGCTGCAGAACACCGGCTGACCATACTGCTGTCGGTTGCCGGGCAGGTTTGTCCGGCAACCGACAGCGTGGACCAGCTCGCGATCCGCGGCACTCGCGCAAGTGGCTGAACTGGCAGGCTATTCGTTGGCGGCGTGAGTTGGCATCCGGGTTGCAACAGCCACGGCATGGATATGGCCAGCGGCAATGGGACGAATATGACTAGATAAAGGTCGAATGATCGTGGTTTCCACGACACCCGCGCAGGAGTCCGCCTGCGGGCGATGCTTTTTAGCCGGGAATCGGGAATCGGGATTCGGGATTTGCAACAGCAACAGCATCGCCTCCTACCACCATCAACGTTCCGAACCACCTTTTGTCATCTGCGGAGTCACCATTACCCGGGCAAGTCATACGCGAGAAGCTGACGGGGGTCGGCGTGATCCAGACACTGCAACTCGATAGCGCGTTGGAACGGAGCTTGCCAAGTTTGCCGATACCGCTCAGCCAGGCGGCTGGGGCCACGCCGCTGCACAGTGTGGGTTTGGCCGTTAGCACCCATGCCGATGCCGAAACCCATATGCGGGGTTTGACCGCTGCGGTGTACGCCGTGGATCCGCAGGCTGCCGTGTTCTCGGAGCGCAACCAAATGAGGGCATGCTTGACCCGTGATGCGTGATGCACGATGCTTGATGTCGCTTTCAATGCAGATGGAGCATGCGAGTCATGCGTACCACCCTCAAACTCGATGAAGATGTGCTCGCTGCGGCGCGTGCCTTGGCGCAGCAGCAGGGCAAGACGCTGGGCGAGGTAGTCTCGGCGCTGGCCCGTCGTGCCTTGCAGCCCGCCATGGCGGCGCCGGTGATGCGCAACGGGATCCGGTTGCTGCCGGTGCGTGAAGGCGCGCGCCCGGCGACGCTGGAGCTGGTCAACCGCCTGCGCGACGAATTGCCGTGAGTCGGGCCGGGTCTCGGGCGCTGGCGCCGGCATCGCGTGTTCGCGACAAACGCGGCGACTGGTCGTCCGGCGATCCGGTGTTCCTGTTCGACGTGAATGTGCTGATTGCCCTGCTCGATCCCATGCATACCCAGCATGTCCGCGCGCACGCCTGGTTCACCGATACGGTGTCGGCGTGGGCCAGTTGCGCGTTGACCCAGAACGGCTTTCTGCGCATCGTCAGCCATCCGCGTTACAGCAATCCACTGGCCTCGCCGGGGGAGGCCGTGCCGGTGCTGGCCGAGTTCTGCGCACGACCGGATCATCGTTTCTGGCATGACGATGTCAGCCTGCTCGACGCGGCGGCCGTCGATGCACGGCGGCTGCTGTCCACCGGCCAGGTCACCGACAGCTACCTGCTGGCACTGGCCGTGAAGCACGGGGCCCGTCTGGCCACCTTCGACAAGCGGCTGGTGACCAGCGCGGTGCATGGCGGCGAAGCGGCACGCCATGTCATCGAGTGAAGCTCGGCGAGTGAGCCAGGAGCCCGCTCGCGGGCGATCCGTTGCAGCTTTCCGTTGTGTGTCCCGATCTTCGCGCAGGAGCGCACCCTGTGCGCGACGCTCTTCGTCACGGTGCGAAAGAGCATCGCGCACAAGGTGCGCTACAGTTTGAGGCTGGCGTGCAGCGCAGCGACACGTTCACACCGCGGCAGCCGTTTCCAGGCGATTTCCAATCGCAGCGCCTCACTGTGGTTGCCGACCCAGACCCAGCCCAGCAACTGCCGCGGCGGGTTGGAGCGGGTGAAGCGGGCACCCTTGCCGGCGAGGTGTTTGGCGTAGCGTTGCTCGGGATCGCGCGCGATGCCGGTATAGACGCGGCCGTCGGCGCATTCGAGCAGGTAGACGGCCCAGGCGTCGGCACCGGGCGGCTCGCTCATGCGCTCAGGCCCACTCGAGCAGGCCCTCTGTCGCGCAGGCCTGTTTCCACGACGGGCGTGCTTTCAATCGCGTGGCCAGCGCGTCCAGCTGCGGCCAGGCGGTTGCCGGGCGAGGCATGTTGCGCGACCAGCGCATCAGCATCAGCGCGTACAGATCGACCACGCTGAAACGGTCGCCCAGCATGTACGGACCGTGCGTGGCGAGATGGGCGTCGATATGCGACCAGCATTTCTCGATGCCGCGCTGCGCGGCCTCCTTGATGCTATCGGCGGCTGCGGGGAGATGATCGCCCGGGTAAAACCATTGGCGAAACAGCGGCTGCAGCGAGTTGGCCAGGTAGAACATCCACTGCAGGTAGTCGGCGCGTTGCGCGCTGCCGGGCGCAGGCGCGACGGCGGAAACGGGATGGCGCTCGGCGAGCAGCATGGTCAACGCGGCGGCTTCGCCATGCGGTACGCCTTCGACCACCAGGGTCGGCACCACGCCGTTCGGATTCAAGGCAAGGTACGCCGCACTGCGCTGCTGACCGGCATCCAGATCGACTCGCTCCAGGTTGTGCGGCGCACCGATTTCAAGCAGGGTCAGGTGGACCGCCAGGTTGGCCGAGCCGGGGGCGTAGTAGAGTGTGTACATGGTGATTGTCCGCAAGAATGGCTCACTGATGATACGCCGCTGCCACGCGCTTCAATCGTCCAGTTCGTTCCAGCGCGCGTAAGCGGCGTCCAGCTCGGATTGCAACGTCACCACGGCTTCGTTTGCCTTCACGATCGCGCTGCTGTCCTGCTGGAAGAAGGCCGGGTCGTTCATGGTAGCGGTACGCGCGGCGATGTCGGCTTCAAGTTGCTCGATGCGTTTGGGCAACTGCTCCAGCTCGTGTTGTTGCTTGAAGCTGCGCTTGCGCCTTGTGGCGACAGGTACCGCAGGTGGCGGTGCCGGCGCAGCGGGTTTATCCGCACGGGCGGCGCTGCGTGGGCCGGGTTTCTGCCGCAGCCAGTCGCTGTAGCCACCCACGTATTCGCCGATCCGGCCTTCGCCCTCCAACACCAGGGTACTGGAGACCACGTTGTCGAGGAAGGCGCGATCGTGGGAGACCAGCAGCAAGGTGCCCTGGTAGTCGGTCAGCAGTTCCTCCAGCAATTCCAGCGTCTCGACGTCGAGGTCATTGGTCGGCTCATCCATCACCAGCAGGTTGGACGGCTGCGCGAACAGCTTGGCCAGCAGCAGGCGGTTGCGCTCGCCGCCGGACAGACGGGTGATCGGCGCGCGCGCTCGCTCGGGCATGAACAGGAAATCCTGCAGGTAGCCGATGATGTGCTTGCGCTGGCCATTGAGCTCAATGAACTCGCGACCTTCGGCCACGTTGTCCAGCGCGTTGAGCTTGTCGTTGAGCTGCAACCGGTGCTGGTCGAAGTAGGCAACCTGGATGCCGGTGCCGAGCTCCGCGGTGCCGCGCAGCGGGGTCAGCTCGCCCAGCATGATCTTCAGCAGGGTGCTCTTGCCGGCGCCGTTGGCGCCGATGATGCCGATGCGGTCGCCGCGCATGATGGTGGTGGAGAAGTCCTCGATCAGCACGCGGTCGTCATAGGCCTGGTGCACGTGCTTGAGGTCGATCACCTTCTTGCCCGATGCCTGCGCGTGGGCCGCGGTCATCCGGACGTTGCCATTGAGATTGCGCCGCTCGGCGCGCTCCTCGCGCAGCGCCTTCAGCGCACGCACGCGGCCCTCGTTGCGCGTGCGCCGGGCCTTGATGCCCTGGCGGATCCACACTTCCTCCTGCGCCAGCTTCTTGTCGAACAGCGCGTTGGCTTGCGATTCGGCGTGCAGGCGCTCCTCACGCCGGCGCAGGTAGTTGTCGTAATCGCCGGGCCAGTCGGTGAGCGCGCCGCGGTCGATCTCGACGATGCGCGTGGCCAGCGCGCGCAGGAAGCTGCGGTCATGGGTGACGAACAGGATGCTGCCGGCAAACTGTTTGAGGAAACTTTCCAGCCAGCCGATCGCCTCGATGTCGAGGTGGTTGGTCGGTTCGTCCAGCAACAGCACATCCGGCTTGCGCACCAGCGCCTGCGCCAGCAGCACGCGGCGTTTCATGCCACCGGACAGCGCGGCGAAATCGGTGTCGCCGGGCAGCTCCAACTGGGTCAGCACGTCGCTGACCCGGCGGTCCAGGTCCCAGCCGTGTTGTGCCTCGATTTGGTGCTGCACGTCGCCGAGCGCGTCGAACGCGCTTGGTGAGTGCAGGCCCTGGTCGAGCAGGTGGTGGTAGCGCGCCAGCAGCCGACCGAGATCGCCCAGCCCCTCGGCGACCACATCGAACACGCTGCCTGCGGTGCCGTGTGGCACCTCTTGTGCCATGCGCGCGACCACGATTCCGTTCTGGATGCGCACCTCGCCGTCGTCGGCATGCAGCTCGCCGGCGATCAACTTCATCAGCGTGGATTTGCCTTCGCCGTTGCGACCGACGATGCAGACACGCTCGTTCGCCTCGACCGACAGGTCGACATGTTCGAGCAGGAGTGGGCCGCCGATGCTGAAGTCGACGCGTTGCAATTGGATAAGAGACATGCGCCCATTGTACCTGCTGGGGTGCGCTCGAAAGGAGCTGTGACGGCCTGCAGCCGGTCGCCACGCTACCGCTTGGACGTTGTTCCGACATCCCGGTGGTAGCGCTGGTGGATGCCTCCTGTCGTGGTGTGCATGATGCCGGCGCGGCAAGTGCACCGATCACGCTGACGCACCGAACAGGGCGAAATCGCGCATGAGTTAACGTTTTAAAAACATGTATTTGCACGAGACAATTCGTGCATAATCTCTGGATATTCCGTCGCTGATGCATTATGGTCGGCGCCACGCGGGATGATGCTGCGGTTCAACAGAGCGAGGAATCCGGGTTGGCACTCGAGTCCATCAAGCCAGCACAATGGCTGCTGCGCGGGCGCGCCGTGGTGACGTCGGTGCTGCTGTGCGCCATGGCGGCTTTCACCGGCATGGCGCACGCGGGGTACGCGGCCATCGTCGTCGATGCCACGACCGGCAAAGTGCTCGACTCGGTCAACGCCGACCAGCGCAACTATCCCGCGTCGCTGACCAAGATGATGACGCTTTACCTCACATTCCAGGGGTTGAAGCACGGCCGGCTGAAACTTGACCAGAAGATGTCCGTTTCCAGTTGGGCCGCGAACAAGGCACCCACCAAGCTCGGGCTGCGTCGTGGCCAGACCATTTCGGTGCAGGACTGCATCCTGGGGATGGTGACCAAGTCGGCCAACGACGCCGCCACCGTAATGGCCGAGGGCCTCGGTGGGTCGGAACAGCATTTTGCCGACATGATGAATGCGCAGGCGGCGTTGCTCGGCATGAGCGCGACGCACTTCGACAACGCCTCCGGCTTGCCCGATCCGGACAACACCTCGACAGCACGAGACCTGGTGAAGCTGGCGATGGCGCTGTACCGGGATTTTCCCGAGTACTCGCATTTCTTCGCGACGCAGGAATTCACCTTCCGTGGGCGCGTCGTTCGCGGCCATAACCACCTGATGGACCGTTACCCGGGCATGGACGGGTTGAAGACCGGCTTCACCGACGCCTCAGGCTTCAACCTCGCGTCCACGGCGGTGCGTGACGGCCATCGCCTGTTCGGCGTGGTCCTGGGCAGCCGCACCGCAGCGGTGCGCGATAAGCTGATGGCCACGTTGTTGAATAACGGTTTTGAACAGCGTCCGACGCCACCGATCCTGGTCGCCGAAGCGGCCGGCGTCCGTCCTGGCAGCCGTGCCGCGCACATTCTCGCTGCGCTCTCGCCGATCGAGACGGCGCAGGCAGACACGATCGCCGTCGCACCACGTCATCATGTGCGTCACCGGGTTACTCATCAGTCAGTTGCCAGGCGCGTCGCCGTCGTACGCGGTACCTGCCGTACGCATCAGCGTAGCGCGTGCCACCGGGTTGCCGCCCATCACCGGGCCCACCGTGCGACGCGCCTGGCGCGCCGCAGCATGAAGAAACCGATGGTGCTCGCTGCGCGAAACCGGTCCGCCGACAAGGCCCCCTGAGCGGCGGCGTCCGCACGGGTCCGGGCCGCTGTCACCCGCGCCGGGAAAGGTATCGCGGGTTATACCACTGGTTGGCCGCGGCGCCGGCTGGATCAAGCGGGCACGGCAATCGTTGCAGGCGGCGCCCGTTGCGCAACGCGAACTGGTGTTGCGTTGCGAGCGGGCCGCTGGCCTGCAATAGAGACGGACCGCACATGGCGGCCCGTTTCGTTTGGAGCAGCGCGTGAAGCCAGCCTACTTCAGCTTCGCATCCTTGCGCAGCGCCTCGGCCCGATCGGTCTGTTCCCACGAGAACGCAGTGAAAGTGTTGCCGTTGGCATCGGTCAACTGTTGCGGGATGCGGCCGAAGTGGCCGTAACTGGCTGTCCGCTGATACATCGGGTGGATCAGGTCGAGCATCTTGAGGATGCCGTACGGGCGCAGGTCGAAGTGCTTGCGGATCAGCTTCTCGATCTCGTCATCGCTGATACGACCGGTGCCGAAGGTGGTGACCGAGATAGAGGTGGGATGGGCCACGCCGATGGCGTAACTGACCTGCACTTCGCAGCGCTCGGCAATGCCGGCCGCGACGATGTTCTTGGCCACGTAGCGCGCGGCGTAGGCGGCCGAACGGTCGACCTTGGATGGATCCTTGCCGGAGAACGCCCCGCCGCCGTGCCGGGCCCAGCCGCCGTAGGTGTCGACGATGATCTTGCGGCCGGTCAGGCCGCAGTCGCCCACCGGGCCGCCGATCTCGAACTTGCCGGTCGGGTTGATGTGGAACTTGGTGCCCTTGTGCAGCCACTTCGCCGGCAACACCGGCTTCAGGATGGTCTCGCGCACGGCTTCGATCAGGTCCTTCTGTTTCACGCCCGGGTCGTGCTGGGTGGATAGCACCACCGCGTCGATCGCCACCGCCTTGCCGTTGTCATAGCGCAACGTGACCTGGCTCTTGGCGTCCGGGCGCAGCCACGGCAGCGGCGATTTCTTCTGCTTGCGTACCTTGGCTTGCTGCTCGACCAGGCGGTGCGAGAAGTGGATCGCGGCGGGCATGAAGGTCTTGGTTTCGTTGGTGGCGTAGCCAAACATCAGGCCCTGATCGCCGGCGCCCTGATCTTCGGGATTCTTGCGGTCGACGCCACGGTTGATGTCCGGCGACTGCTTGCCGATCAGGTTCATCACGGAGCAGGTGGCGCCGTCGAAGCCGACGTCGCTGGAGTTGTAGCCGATGTCCAGGATCACCTTGCGCGTGATGGCCTCCAGGTCGATCCAGGCGGTGGTGGTGACTTCGCCGGCGACGATGGCCACACCGGTCTTGACCATGGTTTCGCAGGCCACGCGGGCGTGCGGATCCTGCACGATGATCGCATCGAGTACGGCATCGGAAATCTGGTCGGCGACTTTGTCCGGATGGCCTTCGGAGACCGATTCGGAGGTAAACAGATGGCTGGACATCGTGGTTTATATCCTTGTGTACGGATAGAAGGATGAATGTAGTTGGTCATGATACATCGGCCTGCGTGGCTGTGCAGCCCGCACTGACCGCCATGAGCGGGGAGTTGATCGGCGGTTCAGCCGTTTGGACGGCTGAACCGCCGGTGGCCACGGCCACGGGCTCATGGCGCGCTCTCGCCAAAAGCCTTCTTCAGGCGTTCGGGCCAGTCGGGCGCATTGATCCGCTGCAGCAGCGAGGTATCGATCGGCTCGCGCAGTCGGCTCCCGCTGGGCAGGGCGAAGGCATAGTCCTGGCGTTCCAGTACCAACGGCAGCACGTGCAGCTTGCCGCGATAGCGCTGCTGGATGTCCCAGCGCATCAGCGGCGCGTCGTAGACCACGGCGTCGACACGACCGGCAGCCAGCGCGGCCAGCGCAGCATCGACATCGCGGACCTTGCTGTAGCCGAATCTTTGCCGTTCCAGCCAGGCGGCGCTGGTGCTGTCGGGCACGCTGGCCACCTGCATGCCGCCCAGGTCGGCGCCGCTGCGGATACGGTCGCTGAGCTGGCCGACGGTCAGGGCGCTGGTGATCGAGGCGGTGAAGAACGACACGATGACCAGGGCCGCGAGCATCCAGACCAGGCCGAGGATGCGTCCGCCCACGGTGCGCGGCGCGACGTCGCCGTAGCCGACGGTGGTCATCGTCACCATCGCCCACCAGAAGCCGGAAAAGATTCCTTGTCTGCGCGAGCCGCCGAATTGATCCGGATTGCGCTTGTGCTCCAGCAGCCAGACCAGGAACCCGACCGTCAGCAGCAGCAGCGCCAGCGTGGCGATGACCTTGAGGAAGGCCGGCGACACCAGCGCGCTCACCACCGCCAGCCAGCCGGCGGTTTGTCCGCCGCGTACGGCCACGCCTAGCCCCGAGCTGGTGATCGGGTGCGCAAAATCCATAAGCTTTTCACGCGCCGCCGTGGCGGTGATCGCACCGATGCCCACGTCCACCTTGTTGTGGCTGACCGCATCCAGCAGGCCTTCGAGGTCATACGGCTTGTAAACGTACTTCCAGCCATGATCGGCGGCGGTCTCCTGCCACAGGTCGATCGCCAGGCCGCTGTAGTGGCCGTGATCCTCGATGACGAACGGTGGTGCCACCTTGACGCCGACGATCAGCGGTTGCCGGGCGGATTGCAACCGCGTGGCCGTCGTCACCATTGCCGCCGTACCGGAGGCGATCGGGTACACCTCGACCTTGGCGGATTTCACCGCGGGTGTCCCGGCGAAGATCATTCCGGAAAAGAGTGCAAGGATCAGAAGCAGCCACCGTGGCCGCGGATATTTCGTCATCGATGGCGCCTCGTGGAAACGATGGCGCAGCGATCACGCCATACGTTTGAGCCTAATGCAACGAAGGCATCCCTGTCGTGACCAAAGGATGCCCCCGGATGCCATTTGACAAGCTGCTAGGCCGGCAGCGCCGCTTCGCGCAACTGTCGGGCACATTGCACCATCGCGCGCAGCGCCGCCTCCACCTCCGGCCAGGCACGGGTTTTCAGGCCGCAGTCGGGATTGACCCACAGCTGCTCCGGCCGCAATACCTCCAGCGCCTTGCGCAACAGTTCCAACATCTCGCCGCCGGAAGGCACCCGCGGGGAATGAATGTCGTAGACGCCGGGTCCAATCCCGTTGGGGTAGCGGAAACGCGTGAAGGCGTCGAGCAGTTCCATGCGCGAGCGGCTGGTCTCGATCGAGATCACGTCGGCATCCATCGCGGCCACCGCCTCGATGATGTCGTTGAACTCGGAATAGCACATGTGGGTGTGGATTTGCGTCGTGTCGCGCACGCCGCCGACGGTGATACGGAAGCATGCCACCGCCCAGTCCAGGTAGCCGGACCAGTCGGCGCGGCGCAGCGGCAGACCCTCGCGCAGCGCCGGCTCGTCGATCTGGATCACGCCGATACCGGCCGCTTCCAGATCGTGCACCTCGTCGCGCAGGGCCAGCGCGATCTGTCGACAGACGGTTTCGCGCGGCAGGTCGTCGCGCACGAACGACCATTGCAGCATGGTCACCGGCCCGGTCAGCATGCCCTTCATCGGTTTGTCGGTCAGCGACTGCGCATGGCGCGACCAGCGCACCGTCATCGCGGCGGGGCGCGCCACGTCGCCATAGATGATCGGCGGCTTCACGCAGCGCGAGCCGTAGCTCTGCACCCAGCCCAGGCGGGTGAACAGATAGCCGTCCAGTTGTTCGCCGAAGTATTCGACCATGTCGTTGCGCTCCGGTTCGCCGTGGACCAGCACGTCGAGGCCGATGTCCTCCTGGAAGCGCACGACATGTTCGATCTCCTTGGCCAGCACGGCATCGTAGGCGTCGTCGTCGATGCGACCGGCCCGCCACGCGGCGCGGGTCTTGCGCAAGGTTTCGGTTTGCGGGAACGAGCCGATCGTGGTGGTCGGCAGCAGTGGCAGCGCCAGCACTTGTGCCTGGGCCAGCCGGCGCTGGGCGCTGTTCGACCGGCGCAGGCCCGATTGCGGTGTCAGTTCCCGCACTCGTCGGCGCACATCGGGGTTGAGCACGCCCGGCGCGCTGGCGCGCTGGTCCAGCCGTGACTGCTGGGTGGCCAGGGTCGCCAGCGCCTCGGCCTGGCCGGCCAAGGCGTCGGCATACACGCGCAGCTCCTCGATCTTCTGGCGGGCGAAGGCCATGGCGGCGCGATGCGACGGCTCGAGCGCGGTTTCCGCGTCGAGATCGATCGGCACATGCAGCAGCGAGCAGGACGGCGCCAGCCACAGCCGTTCGGCACCGAGCCGCTGGCAGGCCTTGCGCAGCAGCGGCTCCACCTGTGCGGGCCGGCTGCGCCAGATGTTGCGGCCATCGACGACGCCAGCGCTGAGCACGCGGTCCGCGGGCAAGCCATCGAGGACGGCATCGAGCTGTTCCGGCGCGCGCACCAGATCGACATGCAGGCCGTCCACCGGCAGTGCATGGACGAGGGCCAGGTTGTCGCCGAGCGCGCCAAAATAGGTGGCGAGCAGGATTTTCGGGTGGCGCGCACTGTTGAGCGTGGCATAGGCGTGGCGGTACGCGGCCAGGGCATCGCCATCCAGGTCGAGTACCAGACAGGGCTCGTCCAGCTGGACCCAGTCGACGCCGGCGGCGGCCAGTTGTCCAAGCAGCTCCACATAGGCCGGTAGCAAAGCGTCAAGCAGGCCGAGACGATTGCTGCCATCGACCATCTTGGAAAGCAGCAGGAACGAGACCGGCCCCAGCAACACCGGGCGCGCATGCAGTCCGAGCGCCGTGGCTTCCCGCCATTCGGCCAGCGGCTTGTCGCCGCGCAGGCGGAAGCGTTGGCCGGCCTCGAGTTCCGGCACCAGGTAGTGATAGTTCGTATCGAACCACTTGGTCATTTCCAGCGCGTGCAGGTCGTGGCCACCACGCTTGTGGCCGCGGGCCATCGCGAAATAGCCGTCCAGCGGGCTGTCGGCGAACACTGGACGATAACGCGCAGGGATGGCGTCGAACAGGACGGCAGTGTCCAGCACCTGGTCGTACAGGCTGAAGTCGTTGCAGGGAACGACGTCGGCGCCGGCATCGTGCAACAAGTGCCAGTGGCGGTTGCGCAAGTCGCGAGCGGTGTCGAGCAAGGTCGAGTGGGTGCCGTCATCGCGCCAGTGCGACTCGAGCGCGCGCTTGAGTTCGCGCTTCAGACCGATGCGCGGGAAACCGAGACAGGTAACGAGTGACATGGATATTCCTCTTGCATGAAGGGCAAAGAGAAACGAAGGAGATGGCGTGCACGATTGCCGCGCCGTTGACCTTCGCCCCCGCGGGCGAGCCGGTGTTGCCGCGAGCGCACGAAGTCGGCACGACGCCATCGGGGCGGCGACGCACAGGCTCCGGTGTTCCCCGCGGAAACGCCAGGTCGGGCAGAAACGCATACGCACGTTTCCGGCTGAGGCAGGTATTCGGGCTCGTGGACGTCTTGCCTGGCCTGATGTCCGCCGCTTCCCGGATGCGTCGCATCCAGTGCCTGTGACGGGGGTCGTTTCCACATACCGTTGCGGGGCAGCGCCGGATTCACACCGGCTTCCCTTGAATTCATCGCTTCATTCGCATAAAGAGATGGATTGCCATCAACGCATGGCAATCTAGACGCCTGGACGTTCAAAGTCAAACATCATCGTGTATCGCGGCCCGCGCCCGCGCGCTGGCTCAGGCGGCCAGTCGCACGCGGCTGGCCAATGTCGCGAAGTAGTCGCGGGTCAGGCGCAACTGGTCGGCTGCCGACTCGGCGCGGTTGACCACTTGCCGGAACGCGGCGTTTTCGGGCCGGTCTTTCGCATACCATCCAAGATGCTTGCGCGCGATGCGCACGCCGGCCTGTTCGCCGTAGAACGCATAAAGCTGTTCGAGGTGGCCGAGCAGGATGGACGCCACTTCGGCTGGCCCCGGTTCCGCCAGCAGTTCGCCGGTGGCCAGATAATGCGCGATCTCGCGAAAAATCCACGGCCGCCCTTGTGCGCCACGGCCGATCATCAGCGCGTCGGCGCCGGTGATATCCAGTACGTGACGGGCCTGCTGCGGCGTGTCCACGTCGCCATTGGCCAGCACCGGGATGCCCACCGCGGCCTTCACCACGGTGATCGTGTCGTATTCGGCCTGGCCCGCGTACTTGTCAGCGCGGGTGCGGCCGTGCACGGCGAGCGCGGCGATGCCGCAGTCCTCGGCGATGTGTGCGATGTTCAGCGCATTGCGGTTCTGCCGATCCCAGCCGGTGCGGATCTTCAATGTGACCGGCACCTCGACCGCGTCGACCACGGCCTTCACGATGTGCGCCACCAGCGGCTCGTCCTGCAGCAGGGCTGAACCGGACCACACGTTGCACACCTTCCTGGCCGGGCAGCCCATGTTGATGTCGATGATCTGCGCGCCGTTGGCGACGTTGAAACGTGCCGCCTCAGCCAGCATCGCAGGATCGTAGCCGGCGATCTGCACGCTGACCGGTTCGGGTTCGCCGAGGTGATCCATCCGCTGCAGCGACTTGCGCGTGTGCCACAGGCGCGGGTCGGCGTGGGTCATCTCCGATACGGCCAGCCCCGCACCCAGCTGCTTGCACAACAGCCGGAACGGCTTGTCCGTGACGCCGGCCATGGGCGCCAGCGCGACGCGTGGGTCGATGCGGTAAGGGCCGATCTGCATCGGCGCATTGTAGCGGGCTCAGGCATGCACCGGCAGCAGTTCGGACTCGAACCGTTGTACCAGATCAGCCGGCCTCGAACGCGCCGCGCAACCATTGGCGCTGGAAGGCATCGCTCGGCCCGTCGTAGCTGACCACGTCGAAGCGGCACGGGTGGCGCGCGTGGCGCGGGTGCGCGCCGAGCCAGTGCTTGGCCGCCAGGATCAGCCTGGCCTGCTTGGCCTGGGTGACCGAGGCGGCGGCGTCGCCATGGCTGGCGCTTTTGCGGTAGCGCACTTCGATGAACACCACGGTGTCGCCGTCGCGCATGACCAGATCCAGCTCGCCGTAGCGGGTCGCGTAGTTGCGTGCCAGCAGCGTCAGTCCGGCGCGCTCGAGTTCCCCGCAGGCGCGCTGTTCAAAACTGTCGCCCGCCGCGCGCATCAATCCGGAGTCGCGGGTTGGCCATTGTCGGCGCTGGAGCTGGCGGGTGCAGGCGCGGCCTGTTCCGGCGGCGCACTCGATGGCACCGCGTCGATCTGCAGGCTGCCGCTTAGTGGACGCGCCAGCCCGTTCTCGAATTTCGCCCAGATCAACACCCGACGGATGCGACCGAACTGGTCAGCGGCGAGCTGGCCGCTGGCGCCCGGCATATAGCTGCCCGGATGTGCGCGCAGCCAGTCGAGGTAGGGCACCAGGTTCCATGCGTCCATGCCAAAGGCGAACAGGCGCGCGGCGCCGTCGCTCGCGGCGGGTAGCTTCGTTGCGATGCTGGCGCGGTCGGGCAGGCCTGGCTGGGCGTCGAACAGCCACGGCGCGTCGCAGAACTCCAGCCCGTCCAGATCACGGTCGTCCGCCACGTCATCGCTGCCGGCATACACATGCGAGGTGGCGAACATCGGCAGGCTGATCTGCGCGATGCGCAATTGCGGCAGCAGCAGGCGTGCATCTTTCGGGCGCATGCTGATGAAGATTCCGGCGTTGCCCGTGGCGCCAATCCCCACGGCCATGGCAGGGTCGTCGGTCGCACTGGTCGCTGTGGCAGGCGCTGTCGTGGTCTGCGGCATGTGCATGCCGCTGATCGTGTCGGCATAGTTGGTCGCGCCGACCGGCAGCACCGCCATGTCGACGACCTCGCCACCGCGCGCAAGCAGTTCGGCCTTGAAAGCACTCGCTGCACGTTGGGCGAAATCATCGCTGGAAACCAGCACGTAAGCGCGAAGCAGCCCGCGTTCGGCCATGTGGTCGGCCGCCTGGGCACCTTCGGTTTCCGGCAGCAGGCCGAATTCGCTGGCATTGCCGGCCGGCAACTTGCGGTCGTCTGGATGGTTCAGTGCGAGCACCGGCACCGGTAGCTGCGCCTGGCTGAAGACGGCGGCCACCTCGCCGCGGGTGAGCGGGCCGACCACCAGCTTGGCGCCATCGCCAAGCGCCTGCCGGTACGCCTGGACGGCGCCTTCGGCGGTGCCCTTGCTGTCGTAGACACGAATCGAGGGGCGTGGCGCGTGGTTGCTGCCGGCATCGAAATAGGCGGCGAAGAAGCCCTGACGGATTGGCATGCTTGCTGCGGCGTAGTTGCCGTTGGCAGGCAGCAGCAGGGCGACCTGGGTCGGTACCTGGTAGCCCTCGCGCACGTTCGCGCCGGCACCGGGCAGCAGCATGCCCACGGCTTGCTGGAGTTCCGGCTGCGCCTGCGCCACGGTGACGCCGAGCTGGCGCAGCGCTTCGTTGATCCACGGCAGCATGGTGTCGCCCGGTTTCATCGCGGCGGCGCGCTGCTTGAGTGGCGCGACGCCCAGCCTGGTCAGCAGATCGAGCGCTTGCCGACGGTTCTGCGCCTGGTCGAAACCACGCAGCTCACTGTCCATCTGCACGCGGGTGCGGGCGGCGCCCCAGAGGTCGCCGGTGTCCTTCATCGCGCGTGCGCGCAGTTCCAGCAGGCGTACCTGCAGCGCAGGAGGCACCTGAACGTTTGGTTGGCTGGTCAGCCGCAGGGCGGTTTGCGCATCGTGCTGGCTGAGTGCCAGCTCGGCCCGCAGCAAGTCCAGGCGCAACGGTTCGTCGCCGCGCAGGCGCTCGGGTTTGATCTTGGCGAGCACCGGCGCGGCACGCCCGATCCGGCCTTCCTGGCGCCACGCTTCGGCGGCCAGCAGCAGGTAGCTGTCGGCATGACCGGAAGATTGTGCGGCCAGGTTCAGGTAGGCTTGCGCCGCCTGGTCGAACTGGCCCTGCTGCGCCAGCGTCGCGGCGCTCTGTGCGGCGGCGATCTCGGCTGGGGAACGCACGGCGCCGGTCGGCACGCAGGCACTCAGGACGAGCGAGAACAGCAGTCTGATCGCGATGCTTCGCGAGAGGCGCATGAAGCGCATGGGCAATCTCTTGTTCGTCATGGTCATCAGTGCGCGATGATAGCCGATCACCCGTCGGCCCAAGGAGTTGCCCGATGTCATCAATTCAGCCCGGTTGCCTGTGGGTGGTGGCCACGCCAATCGGCCATCGCGACGACCTCTCCGCGCGCGCCATCGAGAGCCTGCGCGCGGTGGCGCTGATTGCCGCCGAGGACACCCGCCACAGCCGGCCGCTGCTGGCCCACCACAACATCGGGACACCGTTGCTCGCACTGCACGAATACAACGAGCGCGACGCGGTCGAGACGGTCGTGCGGCGCCTGCAGTCGGGCGAGGACGTGGCCCTGATATCCGACGCCGGCACGCCGCTGATCAGCGATCCCGGGTTCCGGCTGGTGCGGGCCGCGCGTGCGGCGGGTATTCGCTGCATCCCGGTGCCCGGCGCCTGTGCGGCGATCGCCGCGCTATCGGTGGCCGGCCTGCCCAGCGACCGCTTCGTGTTCGAGGGTTTCCTGCCACCCAGGGCGGCGGCTCGACGCAGCCGGTTGCAGGAGCTGGTCGGCGATACGCGCACCATCATCTTCTATGAGTCGTCGCATCGCGTCGCCGAGAGCCTGGCCGACATGCGCGACGTGTTCGGCGCGGCTCGTGAGGCGGTGCTGGCGCGCGAGTTGACCAAGATGTTCGAGACCGTGTTGGGCGAGCCGCTGGCGGCTCTGGCGGCAAGGGTTGTCGCTGATCCCGATCAGCAGCGCGGCGAGCATGTGATCCTGGTGGCAGGACGCGGCGCGGAAGCCGACGCGAAGCTCGCCGAGGGCCAGCGCGTCTTCGCCATCCTGCGTGACGAGTTGCCCCCGGCGAAGGCGGCAAAGCTGGCGGCGGCGATCAGCGGGGCGCCGCGGAAGGCACTCTACCAAGCGTAACCGCTTGCGGGCGATGCTCTTGCCCTGGGTGTCCGACCACAAGAGTATCGCCTGCAAGCAGGCTCCAAGATCCGAAGCGGTAGCGGGAAGCTGTGCCGTCTTGATGAGCGCCGCCTTCGCCTGCAAGCGGGTTCTCCGCGATTGCCGATCGAGGCAACGAATGTGAGTGGCGCTATCGCGCTACACTTCGCCTTGGAGTCGGCCGGACAGTCGCGTCGCGCGCAAGCGCATCGAGGAAAGTCCGGGCTCCATAGGGCAGAGTGCCAGGTAACTCCTGGGCAGCGTGAGCTGACGGCCAGTGCAACAGAGAGCAGACCGCCGATGGCCTCGCAAGAGGATCAGGCAAGGGTGAAAGGGTGCGGTAAGAGCGCACCGCGTACGGGGCCAACGCCGTACGGCACGGTAAACCCCACTCGGAGCAAGACCAAATAGGGGAACGATAACGCGGCCCGCGTTGTTCCCGGGTAGGTTGCTGGAGCCAGGCGGCGACGCCTGGCCGAGAGGAATGACTGTCGCGTCGCAAGACGTACAGAACCCGGCTTACAGGCCGACTCCACCTCTTCCATGCACGCATCGCCACCTCGGCCCGTCGGCCGAGGTGGCGATGCGGCCTTGTGTGAACGGGTATTCATGCCAGCGGGCTGGCCATGGTGCGGATGTACGCGTATTTCACCGGGTTCGAACGCGAGGTCGAGTGTCTCGTATTTCAAAAAAGCCGTTGCTTTCAGATACCTTGCCGGCATTCCTGAGAATATGCTGCACGTTTAGTCAGCATTCTGCCTTTACTCATTGATTCACAAGCAATTTCCCTTGACAGTCTCATGGCGCGAGATTATCGTGGGCTCAAGTGTGAAATCGTGGATTTTCGTGGAGTTTGCTGACCGTGTTCCAAGGCGAGACCGCCATTACCGTTGACGACAAGGGCCGCCTGGCCATCCCGACCGCGTATCGGGAGCTGGTCGCGGGCGAGTGCGCCAATCGTCTGGTGATTACTTACAACCCGTTCGAGTCGGGCTGCCTGTGGTTGTTTCCGTACGCGGTATGGGAACAGGCGCGCGACCAGGTCAACGCGTTGTCCAAGGTGAAAACCGCCCACCGCGACCTGCAGATGAAGCTGGTCGGTGCGGCGGCGGTGGTCGAGCCCGACAGTGCCGCGCGGATCCTGTTGCCGGTCAGTCAGCGCGCTACCACCGGCATCGAGAAGAAAGCGGTGTTGCTCGGCATGGGCGACAAGTTCGAGCTGTGGAGCGAGCAGGCGCACATGGCCAAGATTCGCCAGAGCATCGGCGAACACGAGATCACCAGCGAAATGGCAGAGCTGCGCCTGTAAGTCATGGCGCGGGTATGGCGAAATCATGTGGGATGGGACGGGAGTGCGCTCGGTGCAATTGCGGCATATCCCGGTGATGCTGGGCGAGGCGGTGGAGGGACTGTCCGTGCACGCAGACGGGCGTTATCTGGACGGCACGTTCGGGCGCGGTGGGCATGCACGCGCGGTGTTGTCGCGCCTGGGTCCGGCGGGTCGGTTGTTGCTGATGGATCGTGATCCCGCCGCGATTGCCGCCGCGCGCGCCGAGTTTGCCACTGACCCACGCGTGGCCATTCGCCACGGCAATTTCTCCCGTCTGGCCGCATGGGACGAAACCAGCGCCGGTCTCGACGGCGTACTGCTGGACCTGGGCGTGTCCTCGCCGCAACTGGATGAAGCCGCGCGCGGCTTCAGCTTCATGGCCGATGCGCCGCTGGACATGCGCATGGACACCAGCCAGGGCGAGAGCGCGGCGGAATTCCTGGCACAGGCCAGCGAGCGCGAGATCGCCGACGTGCTGTGGAGCTATGGCGAGGAACGCCACAGCCGGCGCATCGCCCGCGCCATCGTCGCCGACCGCGGCGCCACTGCGTTCACCCGCACCGGCCAGTTGGCCGCGCTGATCGAGCGCGTGGTCGGCCGGCGCGAGCCGGGCAAGCATCCGGCTACACGCAGCTTTCAGGCGCTACGCATCCGCGTCAACGGCGAGCTGGACGCGCTGCAGCACGGGTTGGACGGGGCACTGGAACGCCTCAAGCCAGGTGGCCGGCTGGCGGTGATCAGTTTCCACTCGCTGGAGGATCGCGCGGTGAAGCTGTTCGTCCGCAAGCACTCCGGCCGCGTGCAAAACAGCCGGCGCGGTCCGCCGGTGCCTGCCACGCCGGCGCTGCTGGCCGCGATCGGCAAGGCGCAGTTTCCGTCCGCCGCGGAGCTGGCCGCGAATCCGCGTTCGCGTTCGGCCGTGCTGCGGGTCGCCGAGAAGCTGCCGCGGGAGGCCAGCGCATGAAGGCGATCGGCGCCCTGGCCAGTTTTGTCCTGCTGCTCGCGGCGCTGGCCAGTGCCCTCGGCGTGGTCTGGACGCGTCATGAAAGTCGGGTGTTGTTCGTGCGGTTGACCAGCCTGCAGAACCAGCGCGACGACCTGAACATCGAGTACGGCAAGCTGGAGCTGGAACAGGCCACCTACGCCGAACCGCGACGAATCGACGATGAGGCGCGGCAAAAACTGGGCATGATCAATCCGCGCCCGCAAGACATCAGGTTGCTGCGCTGATGGACGCGCGCAAGCACGCCAAGCCGGCAAAACACGCCCGCCGTCATGCGACCGGTCCGAGTGCGCGCAAGCGCATGGTCGTGGTGGTCGGTTTGCTGGGCCTGGCCGCGACCGGCCTGGTCGCGCGCGCTTTCGACCTGCAGGTAGTGCGCAAGCAGTTCTACCAGCGCCAAGGCGACGCGCGCTTCCTGCGCGAAATGCCGATCCCGGTCTCGCGCGGCACCATCTTCGACCGCAACGGCGAACCGCTGGCCGTATCGACGCCGGTGACGTCGATCTGGGCCAATCCGTCCGAGGTGCTGGACCACGACGAGCGCATCCCGCAGCTGGCGCAAGCGCTGGGCGTGAATGCGGATGAACTGAAGAGCCGGTTGGCACAGCGCTCGGAGCGCGAGTTCGTTTACTTGCGTCGGCAGATGTCGCCCGAGGCGGCGCAGGTGGTGCTCGACCTGGGCATTCCCGGCATCAACGGCCAGCGCGAGTTCAAGCGCTTTTATCCCTCCGGTGAAGTCACCGCGCATGTACTCGGCTTCACCAATATCGATGACCACGGCCAGGAGGGGCTGGAGCTGGCCTACGACGACTGGCTCTCCGGCAAGCCCGGCGCCAAGCGCGTGATCCGCGACCGCATGGGCCACGTGGTGGAGGATGTCGAACAGGTACGTGCGCCCAAGCCGGGCCGCAACCTCACGCTCAGCATCGATCGGCGCATCCAGTTCCTGGCCTACAGCGAACTGAAGAACACGCTGGACAAGTTCCAGGCGGACTCCGCCTCGATGGTGATCCTCGACGTACGCACCGGTGAAGTGCTGGCGATGGTCAACCTGCCTACCTACAACCCCAACGCAATCGGTGCCAGCAAGCCGGACCAGCGGCGCAACCGCGCGATGACCGATGTGCTTGAACCCGGTTCGACGATCAAGCCGATCCTGATGGCGGCGGCGCTGTCCAGCGGCAAGTTCACGCCGACCAGTCCGATCATCGACACCACCGGCGGCCACTGGTATTTCCAGGGCCACGACATCCACGACACGCACAATTACGGCCTGCTGACCCCGACCGGCGTGATCACCAAGTCGAGCAACGTGGGCGCGGCGCACATCGCGACGGCTCTCGACACCACGTTGATGTACGACACCTACCGCGCGTTCGGCTTCGGCAACAGCACCAACAGCGGCTTTCCCGGCGAGGCCTCGGGCTACCTGCGCATCGGTCGCGACTGGCGCCCGCTGGAGAAGGCCATCCTCGGCTATGGCTACGGCCTCAACGTGACCGTGCTGCAGCTGGCCAACGCCTACGCCACCATCGCCGACGCCGGTGTCATGCACACGCCCAGCTTCATCAAGGGTGAGGACAATCCATCCAGGCAGATCATCTCGCCGGCGATCGCGCACGAGCTGATCCAGATGATGGAGACGGTCACCGGACCAGGCAGCACCGCGCCGCAGGCACGCATCGCCAACTATGCCGTGGCGGGCAAGACCGGCACCGCGCACAAGGCCAGCGCCGGCGGCTACGACAAGCACAGCTACACCGCGGCGTTCGCCGGCATCGTGCCGGCGACGAACCCGCGCCTGGTCGGCGTGGTGGTGGTCGACAACCCGAAGAAGGGCAGCTACTACGGCGGCATGGTCTCCGCGCCCGTGTTCTCGCGGGTGATGGGAGGCGCGCTGCGCTTGCTCGACGTGCCGCCGGACAACATCGGGCGCTGGTATGTCGGCGGCCCGTTGCAGAGTGCCGGCGGCCTGGTGGGCAGCCAGCCGCCGGGCGAAGTACCGATCGACGACGCCCCGATCGACGAGGGCACGCCATGAGTACCGGTCACCTCGATCAGCTGTTGCTGGGCATCGCCGATGCGCAGATCGCGGCGACGCCCGCGGTCGCGCACATGATCGTCTCTGGCCTCAGCATGGATTCGCGCCAGGTGCGTCGCGGCGACGCCTTCTTCGCCCTGCGCGGCAGCCAGGGGCATGGCATCGAGTTCGCGGCCAGTGCGGTGCAGCGCGGCGCCCAGGTGATACTGGCCGAGGCCCCTGCGCCGCCGGATGTCGCGCCACTGGACGTGCCTTTGCTGTGGATCGAACGCCTGCACGATCAGGTCGGCGAGATCGCCGCGCGCTTCCATGAGCGTCCCAGCGAAGCGATGCGCCTGATCGGCGTCACTGGCACCAATGGCAAGACCTCGTGTGTGCAACTGCTGGCGCAGGCATTGACCCTGCTTGGTCATCGCGCTGCCTCGATCGGCACGCTCGGCGCCGGTGTGCATGACCAGTTGCACGAAGGCGAGCGCACCACGCCGGACGCGATCAGCGTGCAGGCGCTGCTGGCGAAGTTTCGTGATGCCGAGGTCACCCACGTGGCGATGGAGGTATCGTCGCATGCGCTGGTGCAGGGTCGCGTGGGAGCGGTGGATTTCGAGGTTGCCGCATTCACCAATCTCACCCGCGATCATCTGGATTATCACGGCAGCATGGAGGCCTATGGTGCAGCCAAGGCCCGTCTGTTCGCGTGGCCCGGGCTGCAGGCGGCGGTGATCAACAGCGATGATGCGTTCGGTCAGGAGCTCGCCACGCAGCTGCCGGCAGGCGTGCGTGCGCTGCGCTTCAGCATCGCGGATGACAGTGCAGCCGAAATCGCTGCCAGCCACATCGTCACGACGGCCGAAGGACTGGCCTTCCAACTGCGTTCGCCGTGGGGTGTGCGGCCGATCAGCAGCCATCTGCTCGGCCACTTCAATGTCGCCAACCTGCTGGTCGTGATCGGCTGCCTCGGGGCGCTGGACGAGCCGTTCGAGCGCATCGTCAAGGTAGTTGCACAGCTGCAGCCGGTGAATGGCCGCATGAGCCGGCTCGGTGGCCGGCGCGGCCTGCCGCTGGTGGTGGTGGACTATGCGCATACGCCGGATGCGCTGGAACAGGCGCTGATCGCGCTGCGCGCGCATTGCACCGGCAAGCTGATCTGCGTGTTCGGCTGCGGCGGCGAACGCGACGCCGGCAAGCGCCCATTGATGGGCGCGATCGCAGCGCGCCTGGCCGACGTAGCCATCGTCACCGACGACAATCCGCGCAGCGAAGATGGCGACGCGATCGTGGCGCAGATCGTCGCGGGAATGTCTGCAGCTCCCGCCATGACGGTCGAGCGCGATCGCGCGGTCGCGATCGCCGATGCGCTGGCACTGGCTCGCGCCGGCGACGCGGTGCTGCTGGCCGGCAAGGGACACGAAACCTATCAGGACGGCGCCGCTGGCAAGCGCCCGTTCAATGATCTGGCGGTGGCGCATGCCACGCTGGAACGAATCAGCCGGGAGCCGCGCGCATGATGCGGCTCGGTGCCATCGCGATGTGGATCCACGGGCGTCTGCTCCACAGCAACGCCGCTCTGGAGCAGGCCGAGATCACCGGCGTGGCGATCGATACGCGCAAGTTGCAGCCGGGCAACCTGTTCATCGCGCTCAAGGGCGAGCATGTGGATGGCCATGATTACCTGGATCAGGCTGCCGCGCGCGGAGCGATCGCGGCGCTGGTGACGCGCCAGGTGGACAACGCGCTGCCGCAGCTGCTGGTCGACAATGCGGAGGTGGCGCTGGGCGACCTCGCCAGCGCGGTGCGCGCGCAGCGCGACGTGCGCGTGGTCGGCATCACCGGCTCCAACGGCAAGACCACGGTGAAGACCCTGCTGGCCTCGATCCTGTCGCGTCACGGCCACACCCATGTCAGTGCCGACAATTACAACAACGAACTGGGCCTGCCGCTGAGCCTGTTGGCGATGCCGCAGAACACCGAGTACGCCGTGTTGGAGATGGGCGCCGGCAAGCCGGGCGACATCGCCTACCTCGCTGCCATCGCACGGCCAGATATCGGCCTCGTCACGCTCATCGCGCCGGCGCATCTTGAGCGCATGGGCAGCATTGAGAGCGTGGCCGAGACCAAGGGTGCGCTATACCAGGCGTTGCCGGCCGACGGCACCGCCATCATCAATGTGGATGACGTTTTCGCCAGCTTCTTCGGTGGGCTCGCCGGCACCCGCAAGGTGCTGCGCTTCGGGCTGGATTACCCGGCCGACGTCGGCGCCGACAGCATCGAGCAGCGCCTCGATGGTTCGCGCTTTGTACTCAGCACACCACGCGGCGATGCCGCGGTGAACCTGCCGCTGCCCGGCCGCCACAACGTGGCCAACGCGCTGGCTGCCACGGCGGTGGCGCTGGCGCTCCAGGTTCCGCTGGACACCATCGTCGCCGGACTGGAGCACGCGCCCGGCGTGGCCGGGCGGTTGCACCGCGAAGTCTGCGCCGGTGGCTGGACCCTGATCGACGACAGCTACAACGCCAATCCCGGTTCGATGGCGGCCGCGATCGACACGCTGTTGCTGGCCGCAGGCGAGCGTTGGCTGGTGCTGGGCGACATGGCCGAACTGGGCGCGGATGCGCGCGCGCTGCATGCCGCCCTCGGAGAACGTGCGCGCGAGCGCGGCGTCGATCGGCTGTTCGCCGTGGGTCTGCTCGGCGCAGTCACGGTGGAGGCGTTCGGCGCCGGTGGCGAGCATTTCCACGCCAAGCCGGCACTGATCGCTGCGCTGCAGGCGCAGTTGCATGCCGGCGTCACCTGCCTGGTCAAGGGCTCACGTGCGGCCGGCATGGAGCAGGTGGTAGCCGCGCTTGCCAAGGGGGATGCGACCGATGCTGCTTGAACTGGCCGGCTGGATGGCACGGCATTTCACCGCCTTGCACCTGTTCCAGTACATCACTTTCCGCACCATCATGGCCGCGCTTACCGCGCTGGCATTGTCGCTGCTGTGCGGACCCTGGCTGATCAACCGGCTGGCCGCGCTCAAGGCGGGTCAGGTGGTGCGCAGCGATGGCCCGCAGACCCACCTGGTCAAGGCCGGCACGCCGACCATGGGCGGTGTGATGATCCTGCTTTCGGTCACCGTCGCCACCTTGCTCTGGGCCGACCTGCACAACCGTTATGTATGGGTGGTGTTGGTGGTGCTGCTGAGCTATGGCGCCATCGGTTTCTACGACGACTACCGCAAGCTGGCGCTGAAGGACAGCCGGGGCCTGGCCAGCCGCTGGAAATACTTCTGGCAATCCGTGTTCGGCCTCGGTGCGGCATTGTTCCTGTACTACACCGCGCCGCATGCCGTCCACGGCGCGCCCGTGGCCGAGACCGCCTTGTACGTACCGTTGTTCAAGCACGTGGTGGTGCCGCTGGGGTTGTTCTTCGTGGCCATCACCTATTTGATGATCGTCGGATTTTCCAACGCGGTGAACCTCACCGACGGCCTGGACGGCCTGGCGATCATGCCGACCGTGCTGGTCTCCGGTGCACTCGGTGTGTTCGCCTACCTGGCCGGCAACAAGGTGTTCTCCGAGTACCTGGGCATTCCCTCGATTCCCGGTGCGGGCGAGCTGGCGATCTTCACCGGAGCGCTGTCCGGGGCAGGGCTGGGCTTTTTGTGGTTCAACACCTACCCGGCGCAGGTATTCATGGGCGACGTGGGCGCGCTGGCGATGGGCGCGGCGCTGGGTTGTGTCGCGGTGATCGTGCGCCAGGAGATTGTGCTGCTGGTGATGGGCGGCGTGTTCGTGATGGAAACCGCCTCGGTGATGATCCAGGTCGCCAGCTTCAAGCTCACTGGCAGGCGTGTATTCCGGATGGCGCCGATCCACCATCACTTCGAACTGAAGGGCTGGCCGGAACCGCGCGTGATCGTGCGCTTCTGGATCATCTCCGTGGTGCTCGTGTTGATCGGTCTGGCCACGTTGAAGGTGCGCTGATGAAAGCCGTGAATAGAGAATCGGGAATGGAGAATGGGGAGAACGTGCAGGTGCGCGCTTTTGCCGATTTCCCATTTCCCAGTCCCCATTCCCGGCCTGCGGAGCAGGCCCATGTTTGACACCAGCCGCCAGGCCAAGCGCCGCAACGGACCGCGCGGACACTACGATTTGTGGCTGCTGGTCGCGTTGATCGGACTGGCCAGCATCGGTGTGGTGATGGTGGCGTCCAGTTCGATTGCAGTCGCCGACAGTCAGCACCTGGGCGCGTTCTACTTCCTGCGCCGGCATCTGATCTTCCTCAGCCTGGGTGTGATCGCGGCTGGCGCCGCCATGCGCATGGAACTGAAGCTGCTGGAGAAGTTCGCGTTCCCGTTGCTGGCGCTGGCGTTCGTGCTGCTGCTGGCGGTGTTCGTGCCGCATTTCGGCATGCGGATCAATGGTGCGCGGCGCTGGTTGAACCTGCTGGTCACGACGTTCCAGCCGGTCGAGGCGGTGAAGTTGGTCCTGGTGGTCTACGTGGCCAGCTATCTGGTACGCCATCGCGAAAGTGTGGAAACGCGCTTTCTCGGCTTGTTCAAGCCGGTCTGTGTGGCCGGCGTCATCGTGTTGCTGTTGCTGGCACAACCGGACTTCGGTTCGGCTACCTTGGTGATCGCGGTGACCATCGCGATGGTCTGGCTGGGCGGTGCGCGGCCGATCTTCCTGTTCCTGATGGGCCTGCCGCTGATGCCGCTGTTGTATGTAGCGGCTACCGGCGAGAGCTACCGCATGAAGCGGTTGACCTCGTTCCTGGACCCCTGGAAGGACCCGTTCAACGACGGCTTCCAGCTGACCCAGTCGCTGATGGCGATCGGCCGCGGCGAATGGGATGGGGTCGGTCTTGGCTCCAGCGTGCTGAAGCTGTCCTACCTGCCCGAAGCGCATACCGACTTCATTTTCGCGGTGATCGGCGAGGAGCTGGGCCTGGCCGGCGTGATGCTGGTGATCGGCCTGTTCGCACTGGCCGTGGGGCGTGGTCTGTATCTGGGCCTGAAAGGGGTGGAAGTCGGTCAGCGCTTTGCCGGTTACGTGGCGTTTGGGGTGTCGCTGATGCTGGCGATGCAGGCGATCGTGTCGGTGGGCGTGAACCTCGGCGCCTTGCCGACCAAGGGTCTGACCCTACCGCTGATCAGCTATGGCGGCTCCTCGATGGTGTTGACCTGCGCCATGGCCGGCGTGCTGTTGCGTGCCACCTTCGAAATCAACCGCGCGCTGGATGCGCGGCAGATGGCTACGCGCATGCCGGCGGCGGTCGCTGCTGCCGACGCGAAGGTTGCGCCGTTGCCGCGCGCAGCGGAGGCAGCATGAATAGCGGGAATCGGGAATGGGAAGTGGAGCATGGGAAGAACGCGACAAGTGATCGTGACGGTGGTGCTGCCGATTCCCGGCCAGTGCTGATCATGGCCGGTGGGACCGGCGGCCACATTTTCCCCGGTTTGGCCGTGGCCGAGTGTCTGCGCGCGCAGGGCGTGCCAGTGGCCTGGTTGGGTGCGCTCGGCGGCATGGAAACGCGGGTGGTGCCGGCACAACGGATCGAACTGCACACGGTGCCGGTCGGCGGCCTGCGCGGCAAAGGGTTGGCGACACGCCTGCGCGCGCCGTGGATGCTGGTGCGCGCGTTGTGGGCGTCGATGGCGGTGTTGCGCAAGATCCGACCGCGCAGCGTGCTGTCGATGGGCGGCTATGTGGCCGGACCCGGCGGCCTGGCCAGCTGGTTGCTGCGCCGGCCGCTGCTGGTGCACGAGCAGAACCGTGTCGCGGGCTTCACCAATCGACGCCTGGCCCGCCTGGCCCGGCGCGTGCTGGCTGGTTTCGCCGACGCCCTGCCGCGGGCGGAGTGGGTCGGCAATCCGGTGCGTGGCACGATCACCACGCTGCCGCTCCCGGCCCAGCGGATGGCCGGCCGCACTGGCCGCCCGCGCTTGCTGGTGCTCGGTGGCAGCCTTGGCGCACGCGCCTTGAACCTGGCGTTGCCGCAGGCGCTGGCCAGGTTGGATCCCGGACAGCGTCCCGAGGTTCTCCATCAATGCGGCACGCGCGGTCTCGAGGAGACGCGTGCGGCTTATGCACAGGTGGGCGTCGAGGCGCAACTGGTGGCTTTCATCGATGACATGGCGGGCACCTATGGCTGGGCTGACCTCGCGGTCTGCCGCGCTGGCGCGCTGACCCTGGCCGAGCTGTCGGCCGCGGGTCTTGGCGCGCTTCTGGTGCCGTTTCCGCATGCGGTCGATGACCACCAGACGCGCAACGCGGAAGTCCTCGTGGCGGTCGGTGCGGCCGAACTGATTAAGGAGAACGAACTGGACGTACAAAAACTGGCGCAGCGACTGGCGCTGCTGCTGGGCGATCAGCGCAGCTTGCTGGCGATGGCCGAGGCGGCGCGCACGCTGGCCAAACCGGATGCGGCGCAGGTCATCGCGCGTGCCTGCCTGGAGGTGGCCGCATGAACCGGCTATCCGCCCAGCAGGACCCGATGAGCATGTTCCGCCGGGTGCATTTCATCGGCATCGGCGGCGTCGGCATGAGCGGCATCGCCGAGGTGCTGCACAACCTGGACTATACCGTGTCCGGCTCCGACCGGGCCGGCTCGACTACCGTGCAGCGGCTGCAACGGCTGGGCATCGAGGTACACGTGGGCCACGCTGCCGGAAACATCGCGGGTGTTGATGTGGTGGTGGTCTCCAGCGCGATCAAACCGGACAACCCGGAACTGGTCGCTGCGCATGCAGCGCGCATTCCGGTGATTCCGCGGGCGGAGATGCTGGGTGAATTGATGCGCTTCCGTCGCGGCGTGGCGATCGCCGGCACGCACGGCAAGACCACCACCACCAGCCTCACCGCCAGCGTGCTGGCCGAAGCCGGCTACGATCCTACGTTCGTGATCGGCGGCCAGCTCAATGCGGCCGGTGCGAACGCGCGGCTCGGCACCGGTCAGTACCTGGTCGCCGAAGCCGACGAATCGGATGGCTCGTTTTTGCTGTTGTCGCCGGTGATCGCCGTCGTCACGAACATCGATGCCGACCATCTGGAGAACTACCACGGCGATTTCGCCGAGGTGAAAAAGGCCTTCGCCGACTTCCTGCATCGCTTGCCGTTCTATGGCCTGGCCGTGCTGTGCGTGGACGATCCCGAGGTGGCCGCGCTGGCGCAGGCCACAAACCGCCGCGTGATCCGCTACGGCATCGACAGCGCGGACGCCGATGTGCGCGCATTGAACCTGACCCAGCACGGCTTCGAGATGCATTTCGAGCTGCAGTTGCCGGCTGCCGCCAGGGCCTTCCCGGTCACCCTCAACCTGCCTGGCAGGCACAACGTGCTCAATGCCCTGGCGGCGGCCACGATCGGTTGGCAACTGGGCGTGGAGGTTGCATCCATTGCCGCGGCGCTGCGGCAATTCCAGGGTGTCGGCCGGCGCTTCCACCGGCGTGGCGATATCGCTATCGACAACGGCAGCGTGCTGCTGATCGACGACTACGGCCATCACCCACGCGAGATCGCCGCGGTGTTCGCGGCGGTGCGCGGCGGCTGGCCGGAGCGGCGCCTGGTGGTTGGCTTCCAGCCGCATCGCTACAGCCGCACCCGCGACCTGCTGGATGACTTCGCCAACGTGCTGGCCGAGGCCGATGTGCTGGTGCTGACCGACGTGTATCCGGCCGGCGAAGCACCGATCGCCGGTGCCGACGGCCACGCGCTGGCGCGCGCGGTGCGCGCGCGCGGCAAGGTCGATCCGGTGCTGGTCGAACATCCGCGTGAATTCCGCGACACCCTGCCCAGCCTGCTGCGCGACGGCGATCTTTTGTTGCTGCTGGGCGCCGGCGATATCGGCGCGGCGGCACTCGAGCTGGCGCAGGCCGGCCATCTGAGGACAGGCAAGTGAACAGCACGTACGCCAGCAAGCTCTCCGATCCGGCCCAGTTCGGCCGCGTCGCGGTGGTCATGGGCGGCAGCTCGGTCGAACGCGAGGTGTCGCTGGATTCCGGTCACAACGTGCTCGCCGCATTGCGCGCACGAGGGATCGATGCACACGCGATCGACGGCATTCCGGCCCTGCTCGATGCCTTGCGTGCCGGTCATTTCGCCCGTGTGTTCAACATCCTGCACGGCCAGCATGGCGGTGGCGAGGATGGCGTGCTGCAGGGCGCGCTGGAATCGCTGCACGTGCCATACACCGGTTCCGGTGTGCTCGGTTCGGCGTTGTCGATGGACAAGACCCGCTCCAAACGCGTGTGGCAGTCGCTGGGCTTGTCGACGCCAACCTTCGCGGCCTTGCCGCGCGGCGCCGACGTGCACGCCGCGGCGCGCCGAATTGGTTTTCCGCTTATCGTGAAGCCGGCCTGCGAAGGTTCCAGCGTCGGCGTGACGCGGGTGTTTGCCGAACCGGACCTTGCCGGCGCGGTCGCGCTGGCCGCGCAGTACCCGGGCGACCTGCTGATGGAAACCCTGATCGAGGGCGACGAGTTGACCGTGGCGATCCTCGGTCGTCAGGTGCTGCCGAGCATCCACATCGTGCCGAAGGGCGCGTTCTACGACTACAACGCCAAATACATCGCCGAGGACACCCAGTACCTGTGCCCGGGTGCCGAAGGCGCGGCGGCGGACGCCCTGGCGACGCTGTCGCTGGCCGCATTCGACGCCCTCGCCTGCAGCGGCTGGGGGCGCGTCGACGTGATGCGTGATCGCAACGGTCGCCACTGGCTGCTGGAAGTGAATACCGCGCCCGGCATGACTTCGCACTCGCTGGTGCCGAAAGCGGCCGCGGCGGCCGGCATCGACTATCAGGAGCTGTGCTGGCGCGTGCTGGAAACAAGTTTCCAGGGGGAATGGGGAATCGGGCATCGGGAATCGGAACAGCGAACGGTCGACACCGGCTCTACCCATTCCCGCAATGCCGAAGGAGGCGCGAAGTGAAAGGAGCCGTCCGCCTCGCCGCCTGGTGCCTGGCCATCGCGCTGGTCGTATTGCCGGTGGTCGGCTTGCTGCGCGGCTGGTTCGCGGCGGCTCGCTGGCCGGTGACCCAGTTGACCGTGCAGGCCGAATTCAAGCATGTCAGTGCCGCGCAGATTCGCGCTGCCGTGTGGCCACAGCTGGGCAAGGGGTTCTTTGCGCTGGATCTCGACAGGGTGCAGAAGGCGGTCGCGGCTTTGCCGTGGGTGGAGTCGGTCGAGGCGCGCAAGCACTGGCCGGACACGCTGCAGTTGCGCATCTACGAGCGCCTGCCGTTTGCCCGCTGGAACGACAAGCAACTGATCAGTCGGCAAGGCCTGGTCTTCGACGCGCCCGGCGCGGCCGATCTGGTCACCTTGCCCCACTTGCGCGGGCCCGCTGCGCGGCTGGCCGAAGTGGTGAGTTTCTATGCCGAAGCCAGCAAGGCGTTCGCCGCCACCGATCTGAAGATCAACGGCGTGGTGCTGACCGAGCGCGGCAGCTGGAGTGTCACCACCACCCGCGGCGCACGCATCGTGATCGGCGATCGAGACCAGGCCGGGCGCCGGCTGCATCGCTTCCTCGACGTCTATCCGCAGCTGATCGCCGGCCACCCCGACGGTTTCGTCTATGCCGATCTTCGCTACACCAACGGCTTCGCCGTGCGCTGGCCCGAGGCGGCCGGTGCCAATGCTGGAGGTTCAACCCGCTCATGACTCTCTCGCCATGAAAACGCGCAACGACAAGCAACTGGTAGTCGGCCTCGACATCGGCACCTCGAAAGTGGTGGCGATCGTCGGTGAGTACGAGCCGGGCGAGCCGATTACCGTGATCGGCATCGGCACCCACGTCTCGCGCGGCATGAAGCGCGGCTCGGTGGTCGACATCGAATCCACCGTGCACTCGATCCAGCGCGCCGTGGAGGAGGCCGAACTGATGGCCGGTTGCGACATCCGCTCGGTGTACGCCTCGATCTCCGGCAGCCACCTGGAAACGCGCAACTCGCACGGCAACGCGGCCATCCGCGACCGCGAAGTGACCGCTGCCGACCTGGACCAGGTGCTCGAGGCGGCCAGCGCGGTGGCGATCCCGGCCGATCGCAAGGTGCTCTACAAGGAATCGCAGGAATACCGCATCGACGGCCAGGACGGTATTCGCTCCCCGGTCGGCATGAGCGGCGTGCGGCTGGAGGCGAACGTGCATCTGGTTACCGGCGCGGCGGCGGCGGTACAGAACATCACCAAGTGCATCCAGCGCTGCGGCCTGACCGTGGACGAGCTGGTGCCCTCCGCGTTGGCCAGTGCCAAGGCGGTGCTGACCGACGACGAGCGCGAGCTGGGCGTGTGCCTGGTCGACATTGGCGCCGGCACCACCGACATCGCGATCTACACCCAGGGCTCGATCCGCTATACCGCCTCGCTGCCCGTCGGCGGCGACCAGGTCACCAGCGACATCGCCTATGGCGTGCATACACCCACGGCGCACGCCGAGGAAATCAAGATCAAGTACGCCTGCGCGCAGACCGGACTGGCGCATGCCGAGGAAACCATCCAGGTACCCAGCGTGGGCGATCGGCCGCCACGCCGGCTCGCGCGACAGTCGCTGGCGCAGAGCGTGCAGGCGCGCTACGAGGAGATCTTCGAGATGGTGCAGGACCAGCTGCGGCGCTCCGGTTACGAGAGCCTGGTCGCGGCCGGCGTGGTGCTGACTGGCGGTGCCTCAAGGATGGAAGGCGCGCTCGAACTGGCCGAGGAGATCTTTCACAAGATGGTGCGCATCGGCGTGCCGCAACAGATCGATGGCCTTGGCGAGGTGGTTTCCAGTCCGCTGCATGCGACCGGCGTGGGCCTGTTGCTGCATGGCTCGCGTGCCGGTGGCGCGCGCGCCGGTGGGTCGGTCGGCGGCAGCATGGGCGGCATGCTCGACAAGCTGCGTGGCTGGCTGACGCGAAATTTCTGAGTGACACGACAGCGGCGACGCAGGAGGCGTCGCCACGGGTGGAAGGATAGCCACCCACCACCATGAACCGACAGGAGTCGTCCCTCATGGTTACAACGACAACAACTCTGCGGAGGACGGGAAATGTTTGAATTGATTGAGAAACTCACACCCAATGCGGTGATCAAGGTGATCGGTGTCGGCGGTGGCGGCGGCAATGCCGTCGCGCACATGCTCAATGCCAACATCGAAGGCGTCGAATTCATCGTCGCCAATACCGACGCGCAGGCGATGACCAGTTGCGGCTCGCGCACCCACCTGCAACTCGGTGGCAACGTGACCAAGGGTCTCGGTGCCGGCGCAAACCCCGAGGTCGGCCGGCAGGCCGCACTGGAGGATCGCGAACGGATCGAGGCGATGCTGGAAGGCGCCGACATGGTCTTCATCACCGCTGGCATGGGTGGCGGTACCGGCACCGGCGCCGCCCCGGTAGTAGCCCAGCTGGCCAAGGAGAAGGGCATCCTCACTGTCGCCGTGGTGACCAAGCCGTTCCCGTTCGAGGGGCGCCGTCGCATGCAGGTCGCGCTGAAGGGCATCGAGGATCTGTCCCAGCACGTCGACTCGCTGATCACCGTGCCGAACGAGAAGCTGCTCAGCGTGCTCGGCCGCGACGTGACCCTGCTGAACGCGTTCAAGGCGGCCAATGACGTGCTGCAAGGCGCCGTGCAGGGCATTGCCGACCTGATCACCGCTCCGGGCCTGATCAACGTCGACTTCGCCGACGTGCGCACGGTGATGTCGGAAATGGGCCTGGCCATGATGGGCTCGGGCACCGCCCGCGGCGACGACCGCGCACAGGCGGCGGCCGAGGCGGCGATCAAGAACCCGCTGCTGGAGGACGTCAACCTCAACGGCGCCTGCGGTATCCTGGTCAACGTCACGGCTGGTCCGAACCTGACCATGCGCGAGTTCGACGAGATCGGCCGGATCATCCACGACTTCGCCAGCGAGGACGCCACCGTGGTGATCGGCACTTCGCTCGATCCGGAGATGAAAGACGATGTGCGTGTCACCGTGGTCGCGACCGGCCTCAACCGCGCTGCCGCCTCGCGTCAGCAGCCGCCCATCCGCATGGTCGAGACGCAGCAGATGCAGATGCGGCCGCGCCCGGTGGTGTTGCGCACAGGTACCGGCAACGAGGTGGTCGATTACGCGCAACCGCAAGCAGCTGGCAGCCAGGGTCGCCCCGAGTCCGCGGGGTCGTCAAAGCATGCCGATTCCGGCCTCGATTACCTGGATATTCCGGCGTTTCTGCGCCGCCAGGCGGATTGAGGGCGAGGTTGCATGCGTTAAGGCGATGCGAAAGTATTGAACGATCGCGCGTCGGGCTGGTCAGTCAGTATTTGCAAGCCAAGTCGGCTGTCTGCAGCAGGCGACAGGTACTTCCGCGCCACGCTGGCGCATGTGAAACCGCCGAATCGGCCCCGCTGTGGGGTTGGTCGCTGCAGCGGCAAAGCAACAAGACCATGCCTCTGGATTGATGCATGGCCAGTCGTCACGGATGCAGTCGTGGCGGCCGGTTCGAGGCCCCGCGTCGGATTCCCGTCCCAGCCGTGGGGCACCGTCTCGACCTGCCGCCAGGCGGGGGCAACAGACAGTGGACGCCTCTTCGCCTCCAAGGATGAAAGAAGCATGAAGGCTTGATCATACTGTACGGTACGGTTTACTTTTATCTCAGGTTAAAACTGTGTTAGCATCCGCAGCTAATTGGCTGCTGCCTCCACGGGTACCAACAACAATGATCAAGCAGCGTACGCTCAAAAACGTCATCCGGGCGACCGGCGTCGGGTTGCATACCGGTGACAAGGTTTACATGACCTTGCGTCCTGCTGCACCGAATACAGGCATTGTTTTCCGGCGAACGGATCTTGATCCGCCGGTGGATATCCGGGCGCGCCAGGACAACGTCGGAGATACCCGCTTGTCGACCACCCTGGTCAACGGCGAGGCCCGCGTTTCCACGGTCGAGCATCTGCTCTCGGCGATGGCTGGGTTGGGTATCGACAACGCCTATGTCGATCTGTCGGCGCCGGAGGTTCCGATCATGGATGGCAGCGCCGGCCCGTTCGTGTTCCTGCTGCAGTCGGCAGGCATCGAGGAGCAGTCGGTTGCCAAGCGCTTCATCCGCATCAAGAAGTCGATCAAGGTGCAGGAAGGCGACAAGTGGGCCACCTTCGAACCGTTCGACGGCTTCAAGGTCGGCTTTTCGATCGATTTCAACCACCCGATCATCAACAAGCGCACCTCGCGCGCCGAGATCGACTTTTCCACGACGTCCTTCGTCAAGGAAGTCAGCCGCGCTCGCACCTTCGGTTTCATGCGCGACATCGAGATGCTGCGTGAACACAACCTCGCGTTGGGCGGTTCGATGGACAACGCAGTGGTGCTCGACGACTATCGCGTACTCAACGAGGATGGTCTGCGTTACGAGGACGAGTTCGTCAAGCACAAGATCCTCGATGCGATCGGCGACCTCTACCTGCTGGGCCGCAGTCTGATCGGTGCCTATAACGCACACAAGTCCGGTCATGAACTGAACAACAAGCTGCTGCGCACCCTGATGGCCGATGCCACGGCGTGGGAAGAAGTCAGTTACAAGGACGATCCGGCCGTCTCGCCGATCTCCTATGCGCATCCGGCGCAGGCGATCTGAGCCGCCGTGTAGAGCGCAAGTCCAGGTGTCCGTTGACGTGAATGGCTAGGTCTCGCAACCTGGCCATTTTCCTTGACCGGCAGCACCTTCCTGGTACGCTGTGCCTCACGTCACGGCAACTCCAGGGCTGTTACCCGGCGCCATGCGTGTTATAAACACACCCTCGTGACGTCTTCAAGTCGGCGTCGCGGCGAGGGAATCAGCGGTTTCGGCGAGGGACGCCAGCTCAAGGAACAGAACCCGCCATTCGGGGTCTGTGGATGATGCGGCAGCGGCCCTGAGTTGGGTGGCTGCGGCGGGCGAAAGCGGTTTTGATCGATCCGGCACGGTTGCAGCCGGGGGTTGGGGAGCCACTTTCACGGTGACTGAACTGGCGCAGGTGCCGATGGCGCGTGCGGAGGCAAGGATCTGTGTCTGCATCAAGCGCAGGCGCGATGCCCAGGCCGGTGAAGATGCCAGAAAGACGAGGCGGTCGTGGCGCAAGTTGGCGAACCTCACCTGTTCGCGCAGCGGCGATGGCAACGTCTGGCGCAAGGCGCGATCCAGCGCTTCCAGCGCGCCGGCCTTTTGCGCCAGCGTCGCGAAGGAGCCGCAATCGGCCAGGGACTTTGGTCCGTGGCCGTGGCGGCGGGAAGTGATGGGTGCCGCGCGTTGCATGATGCCGAGATTCGATTTTGGAAAGACATGCAGATCATACTCGTCTCACGTACCAGGAAATTGCCGAAGACCCTCGACCTGGCCAACCGGCGCCTGCGCTGGAAGCTGTTGGCGTTGTTCTCGCTGGCGGTGCTGGGTTGTCTTTCGCTGGGCGCCGCCCTGGCACTTGTCATCGCCAGTCCGCGCGATCGCGCGCTGGCGCAGATCCACGATCTTCAGCAGCAGATCGGGCAACAAAACACCCAGCTTGGCGCCGTGCGCGCCGACGCCCGGCGCAGTCTCGACGCCTTGGCAGTGAAGCTGGGCCAGTTGCAGGCCCAGTCGACCCGCCTCAACGCGCTCGGTGAACGACTGGTGCAAGTGGGCAAGCTCGACGGCGGCGAATTCAACTTCGACCAACCGCCAGCGGTTGGCGGCGTCGAGGATTCCAGCGGCTCAGCCTATGCCTTGCCGTCCGCACTGGAAACCAGCATCGACCAGTTGACCGGCCAGTTCGACATCCAGCAGGCCCAGCTCTCGGCGCTGCAGAGCCTGCTGCTGGACGCCCGCATCGAGTCCAACCTGAAGCCAACCGGGATGCCGGTGGCGGGCTACATCTCATCCTACTTCGGGGTGCGCCCGGATCCGTTCGACGGTCAGTCGGAACGGCACACCGGGATTGACATTGCCACGCCGTATGGCACGCCGGTGCACGCGGTGGCCGAAGGCATGGTGACCTTCGCCGGTGTGCGTCACGGCTACGGCAACGTGGTCGAAATCGACCATGGCAACGGCTACATGACCCGCTACGCGCATAATAGCAAGCTCGACGTGCATCCGGGGCAGCGCGTGCAGGTGGGTGACGTAATCGCCCAGGCCGGCTCGAGCGGGCGCTCGACCGGGTCGCACGTGCATTTCGAGGTCTGGCATGACGGCCGCGTGGTCAACCCGTTGGCGTTCGTGCGCAACCACCGCTGAGGGTTCCTCTGCCGCGCCGCGATCCCTTGAATGTGCCGGCAGTCGCCGCCAACTTCGGGGAGTGTGGAGGGTTCACCGCCGGTGGCCTGTCGGCGCGGGTGTCCGGCCGCATCAGGTGGGCTTCGGCAGCCATGTAGTAACATGCTTGATTGGCTCGCGCTTGTAGCGGGCGTTGTGTTCCCCTATCCGGAAAATCGATGTTCAACCGTGCCCTGACGAGTCTGTTTGGCAGCCGCAACGAGCGTGTGCTGCGTCAGCTCTCACGTACCGTCCACCGCATCAACGCGCTGGAACCCGAGCTGGAAAAACGGGACGATGCCGCGCTGCGCGCCAAGACCGACGAGTTCAAGCAACGGCATGCCGCTGGCGAGTCGCTCGACAAGCTGCTGCCGGAAGCGTTTGCGGTGGTACGCGAGGCGTCCAAGCGCACGCTGGGCCTGCGCCCCTACGACGTGCAGCTGATCGGCGGCATGGTGCTGCACCAGGGCAAGATCGCCGAGATGCGTACCGGCGAAGGCAAGACCCTGGTCGCGACCTTGCCGGTTTACCTGAATGCGATTGCCGGCAAGGGCGTGCATGTCGTCACGGTCAACGATTACCTGGCGCGGCGCGATGCGGCGCAGCTGGGCAAACTCTACAATTTTCTGGGCCTGAGCGTCGACGTGGTCTATCCGGGCATGGACCAGGGCGACAAGCATGCGGCCTACGCCGCCGACATCACCTACGGCACCAACAATGAGTTCGGCTTCGATTACCTGCGCGACAACATGGCGTTGAGCAAGGAGCAGCGCTACCAGCGCGGCTTGCATTACGCCATCGTCGACGAGGTCGACTCGATCCTGATCGACGAGGCGCGCACGCCGCTGATCATTTCCGGGCCGGCCGAGGACTCCCCGCAGCTGTACATCGCGGTCAACAAGATCGTGCCGCGGATGATCCGTCAGGCTGAGGAAGAGGGCGAGGGCGACTACTGGGTCGACGAGAAGCAAAAACAGGTGCATCTGTCCGAGGCGGGCATGCAGCACGCCGACGAACTGCTGCGCGAGACCGGTGTGATCGACCAGGACAGCGGCCTGTACGACTCCAAGAACCTGGCGGTGGTGCATCACCTCAATGCCGCCTTGCGCGCCAACGGCATCTACCAGCGCGACGTGGACTACATCGTGCGCGATGGCGAGGTGATCATCGTCGACGAGTTCACCGGGCGCACCCTGGCCGGTCGGCGCTGGTCCGATGGCCTGCATCAGGCGGTCGAGGCGAAGGAAGGCGTGCCGATCCAGCGCGAGAACCAGACCCTGGCCACGGTGACGTTCCAGAACCTGTTTCGCATGTACAAGAAGCTGGCCGGCATGACCGGCACCGCCGACACCGAGGCGTTCGAGTTCCAGAGCATCTACGGGCTGGAAGTGGTGGTGATCCCCACCCACAAGCCGATGATCCGCAAGGACAACGCGGACATGATCTTCCTGTCGCAGACGCCGAAGTACAACTCGGTGATCGAGGACATCAAGGATTGCCACCAGCGCGGCCAGCCGGTTCTGGTCGGCACCACCTCGATCGAGGTCTCCGAGTTGCTGTCCGGCCTGCTGACCAAGGCTGGCGTGGCGCACGAGGTGCTCAACGCCAAACACCATGAACGCGAGGCGCACATCGTGGCGCAGGCCGGTGCGCCCGGTCAGGTCACCATTGCCACCAACATGGCCGGTCGCGGCACCGATATCGTGCTCGGCGGCAGTCTGGATGCGGAACTCGCGGCGTTGCCCGAGGACGCCAGCGACATCGATCGCCAGCGCGTCAAGGGCGAGTGGAAGAAGCGGCACGAACAAGTGCTGGCTGCCGGGGGCCTGCACATCATCGGCACCGAGCGGCACGAATCGCGGCGCATCGACAACCAATTGCGTGGTCGTTCCGGCCGCCAGGGCGATCCGGGTTCGTCGCGTTTCTACCTGTCGCTGGAAGACAACCTGCTGCGTATCTTCGGTGGCGAAGGACTGGTGCGCTGGATGAAGCGCTTCGGCATGAAGGACGATGACGCGCTGGAAGATCGCATGATCAGCCGGCAGATCGAGAAGGCGCAGCGCAAGGTCGAGCAGCACAACTTCGATATCCGCAAGCACCTGCTGGAATTCGACGATGTCGCCAACGACCAGCGCAAGGTAATCTACCGCCAGCGCGACGAACTGCTCGAAGGCGAGGAGGTTGCGGTCACTGTCGCCGATATCCGCGAGGATGTCGTAAAGAGCATGGTGCAGGCCTACGTGCCGCCCGAAAGTATCGACGAACAGTGGGATCTTGCGGGCCTGGATCGGGAGTTGGAAAGCCAGTTCGGCCTGACCCTCGAGCTCAAGCACTGGATCGAGCAGCAGAGCGAGATCGATGCCGACATGATCCTCGGGCACGTGAACGAGGCGGTCAACGAGCTGTTCCAGGCGAAGGAGGCGCAGATCGGCGTGGAAACCATGCGTCAGCTGGAAAAGCATGTCATGTTGACGGTCGTCGACAATGCGTGGAAGGATCACCTCGCGAGCATGGATTACTTGCGCCAGGGCATCTACCTGGTGGGTTATGCGCAGCAGGATCCGAAACAGGCGTTCAAGCGCGAAGCGTTCGTGCTGTTCTCCGACATGCTCTCGCGGATCAAGTCCGAAGTGGTGCAGATGCTCGCCCGCATCCGCATCCGCAGCGAGGAGGAAGTCGCCGCGATGGAAGCCGAGCAACAGCGCATGGCCGAACGGCTGCAGAAGCAGATGCTGGCGACCGGCGGTGGCGCCCCACCGAGCGCCTTCGGTGAAGCTGGCGAAGCACCGGCTACCGGGGCGGCGCGGCTCGCACAGCTGCCGGCACAGCACGACGGCCCCAAGGTCGGGCGCAACGAACCCTGTCCATGTGGCTCCGGCAAGAAGTACAAGCACTGCCACGGCCAGTTGACCTGAGCGAAAGGCGAGGAGTGAGTGGAGAGGAGTGAGGGTAGAGGAGTGAGGGTAGAGAGGAAGACTCGCAGCCTGCTCTCACTTCCCACTCCTCTTCACTCACTTCTGCTTTGTCAATCCTCTGCGCCGGGCGGACACTTGCGCTGCGCCTCGGCGTTGACCGTGATGTACTGAAGCTCCTCGCTGTCCAGCCGCAAGGCGGTGAGCTTGCCGCCCCATACGCAGCCAGTGTCGATGGCGTGCACGCCCAGCCCGGCGAATCGACCCAGTGCGGACCAGTGGCCGCAGACGATGCGGATGTCGCGTCGACGCATGCCTGGTACCGAAAACCACGGGTACAGCCCCGGCTTCTGCGTACCGGGGACGCCCTTGGCGTCGAAGTCGATGCGGCCATTGACATCGCAATAGCGCATGCGGGTCATCGTGTTGATGGTGGCGCGGTACCGATCCAGCCCTTGCAACTGGCTGGACCATTGCGCCGGGCGATTGCCGAACAGGTTGCGCAGCACGCGCGGGTGGCGCGGGCTGGACAGCTCCCGTTCCACCTCCTGGGCAGCACGTTGCGCCTGTCGCAGGGTCCACGTCGGGGCGAGCCCGGCATGTACCATCGTCCAGTTGAGCTGCTCGTCGTGGTGCAGGAGTTTCTGTGAACGCAGCCACTCGAACAGCACCGGCGCGTCGTTGGCAAACAACACCTCGCGCAGCTCAGGGTTGACCCGCGCCTGCGCGTCGGGTTTGCGCTGTGCAATGGCCAGCAGGCTCAGGTCGTGGTTGCCCAGGGTGATCACGCTCGATTCGCGCAAGCCATGGATCAGCCGCAAAGTCTGCAGCGACTCGCCGCCGCGATTGACCAGGTCGCCGCAGAACCACAGCCGGTCCTGCGCGGGGTCGAAGCGCAGCTTTTCCAGCAGACGTTGCAGTTCCGGATAGCAGCCCTGCACGTCGCCAATCGCGTACGTGGCCATGTCAATGCAGCGTACGCGGGATGGAAAGCGTAAAGGTCGGTATCCGCGCCTCGAACTCGGTGCCGTCGTCGGACAGCATCTGGTAGCTGCCGCCCATGATGCCTACCGGAGTCTCCAGCACGGCCCCGGAGGTGTACTCGAAATCCTCGCCCGGGCGCACCCATGGCTGTTCGCCGACTACGCCATCGCCAGTCACTTCCTCTACCTTGCCGTTGGCGTCGGTGATCAGCCAGCGCCGGGTGAGCAGCCGCGCCGCCAGCTTGCCGGCATTGCGCAAGGTGATGGTGTAGGCGAAAACATAACGATTGTCACCGGGCCTGGATTGATCGGGGACGAAACGGGTTTGCACCTGCACGTCGATCGTGTAGGGAGATTCTTCAGTCATGCCGGGATTGTAAGGCCTGCCGTTGCGAATGGGGCGGTGCGTTCGCCAGCGCGCGGCATTCGCTCAAGCAAGACTGGAATAGACCTTGGCCAGACGCACGAAGTCGGCTGGTGCCAGCATTTCGGCGCGTGCGCGCGGGTCCACGTCGGCGCGGCGTATGGCTTCGCTGTCGAGCAACTGCCTGAGCGCGTTGGCGAGGGTCTTGCGGCGTTGCCCGAAGGCTGCCTTGACCACGGCGTAGAGGTGTTCGGGTCGCGCGTCGTGCAGCTCGTGGCGTGGTATCGGCTGCAGCCGCACCACCGCCGACTCCACCTTGGGTGGTGGCCGGAACGCCTCCGGCGGCACGTCGAACAAGGGTTCTACCTGGCAGGCCAGTTGCAGCATCACCGACAGCCGTCCGTACACCTTGCTGCCCGGTGCCGCAGCCATCCGCTCGACCACTTCCTTCTGCAGCATGAAGTGCATGTCCTGGATCGCCGGTGCGTGCTCGACGCAGTGGAACAGGATCGGGCTGGAGATGTAGTAGGGCAGGTTGCCGGCCAGTCGCAGCCGCGGCACGCCGTGGCTGTGTGCCATCGCGCTGAAGTCTACCTTCAGGACATCGGCGTGAACGACATGCAGTTCGCCGACGCTGGCGGCGCGCTCGCGCAGGCCAGGGATCAGCTCGGTGTCCAGCTCGATCGCGGTGAGCTTGCCGGCTGCCGCCAGCAGGGGCAGGGTCAGCGCACCCTCACCCGGCCCGATCTCCACCAGGAAATCCTCGCGGCGCGGGGCGATTGCGCGAACGATACTGTCGATGTAGTGGCGATCGTGCAGGAAGTGCTGGCCGAAGCTTTTCTTCGGGCGGGCGCTCATAGGATTGTCTTCGGCGAGATTGGCCCCTCACCTCGCTCCTCGGCAATCGTTCCCGGCGTTGCTCTACCTCCTGCATCCATGCAGTCCTCTCCCCGGGGGGGAGAGGATGGGCGAGTGGCGCTGCGCGCCACGAGTTCCATGGCCATTCTGGCGGCGGCGATCAGGCTGGCCGGGTCGGCGCGGCCGCTGCCGGCCAGGTCCAGGGCGGTGCCGTGGTCGACCGAGGTACGGATAAACGGCAGCCCGAGGGTGAGGTTCACGGTGCAATCGAAGGCCTCGCTCTTGAGCACCGGCAAGGCCTGGTCGTGGTACATCGCCAGCACCGCATCGTAGTGCGTGCGCTGGGCTGGCATGAAGGCGGTGTCGGCGGGCAGCGGGCCGAGCAGGTGCAGGCCTTCGGTGCGCAGGGCCTCGAGCGTGGGGATGATCGTGTCCAGTTCCTCGCGACCGAGATGGCCGCCTTCGCCGGCGTGCGGGTTGAGTCCGAGTACCGCGATGCGCGGATCAGCGAAGCCGAATTTCGCGCGCAGCTCGGCGTGCACGATGCGCAGCACGCGAGTCAGTAATGCGGGGGTGATCGCCGCCGGCACCGCAGCGAGCGGCAGGTGGGTCGTAGCTAGCGCCACGCGCAAGTCGGGGCTGGCCAGCATCATCACCACATCGGCATGCGAACGCTCGGCAAAAAATTCGGTGTGGCCGCTGAAGCGGATGCCGGCGTCGTTGATCGAAGACTTCTGCAGCGGTGCCGTGACCACTGCGGCGTAGCGTCCGGCCAGGCAACCGTCGGCGGCCTCGGCCAGCGTCGCCAGCACGTGCGATGCGTTGCGCGGATCGGGGTGGCCGGGCACTTCGTCCACAGCCAGTGGCGTATGTCGCACGCGCAGCGTGCCGGGGCGGCGCGCCTCCTCGCCCGTGCCGTCGTCGTCGATCAGCTCGATGTCCGCGTGGCAGCGTGCCGCCGCGCGTTGCAACAGGTGGCGATCAGTGATCGCCACCAAGCTGGCCGCCAGCGCCGTGCTCGCCAGTCGGACCAGCAGTTCCGGGCCGACCCCGGCGGGCTCACCGGCAGTGACCGCCAGCCGGGCCAGCGGCATGTCGCTCAGCCCGCCTTGGGGGTGGCGCTGCCGGCGGACGACTGGCCTGCCTCGCGCAGCTCCGGCGCCAGGATGTGGATGTAGGCGTTGGAGCGCAAGTCACGCAGGAAGTCGTCGTAGGCTTGCTCGGATTTGCGGTTGCCGATCGCCTGGCGCGCCTGGTTGCGCTCGATCTGCACGGTCTGGTCACTCTGGCGCATGCCAAGTCGTTGCAGGATATGCCAGCCGGCTTCGCTCTGGAACGGCTGCGATACCTGTCCATCCTTCAGCTCGGCAAGCTTGCTGGCAATCGTCTGCCCCCACGCATCGGGCTGGAACCAGCCCATGTCGCCGCCGAGGTTGGCGGTGGTGTCGTCCTTGGAAAACTCCTTGGCCAGCGCCGCGAAATCCTCGTGCTTGTTGACGATGCGGTTGTACAGATCCTGCGCCTTCTGCTGCGCCTGGGCCGCGGTCAAGAGCTCGCTCGGCTTGATCAGGATCTGCCGCGCATGGTATTCGGTGACCATCTTGCGCTCGCCCTGGCGTTGGCCGATCAGCTTGAGGATGTGGAAGCCGGTAGGGCCACGCAGGGCAGCACTGACTTGGCCGGCTTTCATCGAGCTGATCGCGTCGGCGAATGCCGGCGGAATTTCATCCATGCGCCGCCATCCGAGGTCGCCGCCATCCAGCGCATCGGCCGCATCGGAGTAGCGGATCGCGGCGGCACTGAAATCCATGCCGCCCTTGATCGCAGCCAGCGCCTGCTCGGCCTTGGCCTGGCTGGCTCGGATCGCGGCGGCGTCGGCACCGCTCGGGATGCTGATCTGGATGTGCGCCAGATGGACTTCACCGGCCTTGTAGTTCGGGCTGTTCAACAGGTTGTCGATTTCGCCGTCGGTCACCGATACCGAATTCTGGATCACGCTCTGATGCAGGCGCTGCACGGTGATCTGGTCGGCCAGTTGCTGGCGGAATGCGGTAAAGCTGGAGCCCTGCTGTTCCACCGCCGCACGCAATTGCTCGGGAGTGAGTTTGTTCTGCTGGGCCACGCCCTGAACGGCGCGATCGACATCCGCGTCGGAAACCGTGATGCCCTGATCCTTTGCCTTTTGGATCTGCAGGCGCATCAGGATCAACCGGTTGAGTACCTGCCGCCGCAGCACGTCGATCGGTGGCAACTGCCCGGCTTTGCCGGCGTACTGCTGTTCTATGGCCTGCACCGCGTCGTTCAGGTCACTTTGCAGGATGACGTCGTCGTTGACTACGGCGACGATGCGATCCAGCGGCTCGCTGGCTGGCGCGTTGGGCGCGTTGGGTGCGAGCAACTGCGCGTGGGCCGGGAGCATGATCACGAAAGCGAGCAGGAGGATCGCAAGGAGTTGCTTCATTAGAGGAAAAGCCTGGGTCGCCGGGGCGGTTGCGTTATTGATAGCCGAGAATATCACGGCGCAGCAGCGGATCGATTTGGCCACCGGTCGAGCCGAGGCCTTTGAATACCACTTCGAACATGATGGCATTGTCGCGTTGGTTGGTATTGTGCCCCGGCGGCAGCTGGGTGGTGCCGTCATAGGATTGATTGATGTAGTTGCGATCGACCAGGCGCAGCGTGACGCAGCAACTGTCGTATTCGACGCCGAGCAGCGCATCCACGGTGCCGGTCGGCAGCTTGTACGAATTCTTGAACGCCGGTGCATATACCCATGCCGCCAGCACGCGCCAGTTGCCAGCCAATGGATAGACCATCGAAGCGCTGTATTGTTCCACCCGGCCGCGTCGGTAGTGATAGGAAAAGTTGACGATGCCGTCGGTGCCGATGCGCCGTTGCAGGCCCAGCGTGGCCAGCTCGATCAGCCGGCTGTTCGGACTCCACTGGTACGAGCTGTTCAGCCGCCAGCGGTCGCTCAGTTGCAGGTCGAGCTGGGCCACGTAGGCCGAACCCGACCAGTTGGTATCGGCGGCCACGGTGCTCTGTCCGATCGGCAGTTGCACGCGTTGCGGCGTGAAATAGCGGATCTGACCGATGCTGGCAGACAAGCGTTCCACGCCCTCGTCGTCGAGCAGGCGCGTGGTGATCGCGCCGGTCAGGTTGTTCGCGTTCATCTGCCGATCCGCGCCGGAGAACTGGTTGGGTGAGAACAGCTGCCAGTAGTCGAACGACATCAGGCTGGTGTTGAACAGCGGCAGGTTGTCCTGGTTGCGGTATGGCACATACAGGTAATACAGCCGCGGCTCCAGCGTCTGGGTGTAGCTGGTGCCGAACAGCGAGGTGCTGCGGTCGAATACCAGGCCGCTGTCGAGGCTCACGATCGGCAGCGACCGGCTCGGCGCTTTCTCCGTGAATGGCGAGCCCACGCCGCTACTGAGCAACCCGTAATAGCCATAATCCTGGTAGCCGCTGCTGAGCTGGTAGGCGGTGTAGCGCCAGGCGAGTTTCGGTCGCACGTACCACGCCGAGCTGCCGAAATCCGCCGCGAGATAGGGGTAGATATCCTCGCGCTGTCCTTCGACGTAGTCTGCCTTGCGGAATGCCACCGCCTCCGTGTCCACCCCTGCCTCAAGCCAGCGCGAGAGCGGCACGTCGAGGCTGTAGCGCGCGTACGGGAGTTGCCGGTACGGCAGGCTGTGGTCGGTCGCGAACGGGTTGGTGTTCTGGTACGTGGTGGCGCCGAACGAAGCGCTCCACCACTTGCCGCTACCTGCGATCGACGCACCGGAGCTCAGATAATAGACCGGCGTGCGCGACAACCCGTTGCCATAATCGTAAAGATAACTGCTGTCGGAAACATGGTTGTAGGAACCGTAAAAACGCCATCCCTTCCAAAGCTGCGTGGTATCGGAATAGTTGATCAGGTAGCGCGAGTCGCCTTTGGTATCGGCAAGGCCATCGTTCTCGCCGTGGTCGCGCGGCACGTATTCCGCATTCAGCTGGCCGCTTGTGCCCGGCAGCAGGTAGCGGAATTCGCCGGCAAGCATCGCGCCGCGGCCAGTGTAGATGCGTGGGTCCAGCGTGGCGTCGTAGTTCGGCGCCAGGTTCAGGTAGTACGGTGTGCTGACCTCGAAACCGGAGCGGCTGGTGTTGCCGATCGTGGGATATAGAAAACCGCTCTTGCGCCGGTCGTCGGTAGGAAAAGTGAAGTAGGGCAGGTACAGGAACGGTACCTTGCCGATGCGCATGGTGGCGTTGCGGGCCACGCCGATGCCGTTGTTCTGGTCGATGCTGATCGACTTGGCGCGGAATTCCCAGACGTGGTGGCCGACGTCACAGGTCGAATACGTGGCCATCGAATAGCGGGTGTGCCGGGCGTCCAGCAGGTGTCCCTGTTTGGCAACACCGTTGCCCCGTGATTCAAGCATCTGGTAGCGCACGTCGTCAGCGACGCCGCGGCTGGCATGGGTGTTGCCCTGCAGGTGCGAGGCGGCCAGCAATTGCCCTGCTTCCTGGTAGCGCACGTTGCCGCGCGCGTCATAGTCGGTGGTGTCGTCGTTGTAGTCGACACTGTCAGCCTGCAGCCGCTGGTCGGCACGCTGCATGACCACGTCGCCGGAAAAGTGGTAGATGGTCTGGTTCGAGCTGTCGACACGCTGAGCATTGGCGTAGGCCGGGCTGGTATCGCGCAGGCTGTTGTCCTGGCTCAGGGTCGGGTCGTAGAACTCCAGCAGCGCATTGGGGCGGCACATCGCGTAGTTGTAGGGGCGCGCTGCGCAATGGAACGAGCCCAGTGGGCAGACCTGATCCGGGTCGCCCGCTGACGCCTTGGGATGGCTGTGGCCTGCCTTGGCACTGGCCTGACCGCCGACAAGGGCAAGGGCGGCGGCGACCGCCAGCAGGCGGCGTGGGGGAAACTTGGACGTCACGGAGAAATCTGCCGGCTTCGAAGGCTGGTTAAGCTAGCAGAAAGACCCCCTCGAAGGCAGGGCCAAGGTTGCTCTGACCTGCCGTGGAGCCCGCCGTTGCAGCAGCAAAGCCGCAGGCCAGCAGGCGAAAATTGGCTGAACGGGCGTCGATGGTGGGGCTTGCCCGACGGCGGCCAGGAAGTCGAGTCACCTTGCAAGATCGTGGGCTTGGTGGCGGATGCGCGCCGGGATGGGCGTGCGCCAACGAGCACACGGTGTGCTGGCTCTGCTCCGTCGGAGCGGGAGGGACGCTATTCCATCAGCGCCTGGACGTGGGCACGCGTGCTGGAGGCCAGCGCGGCAAGGTCGTAGCCGCCTTCCAGCGACGATACGATGCGACCATCGGCGTGCTCATGAGCCAGCGTGACAAGCTGCTCGGTGATCCATGCGTAGTCGTTCTGACCCAGCCGGAGTTCCGCGAGCGGGTCGCTGGCATGGGCATCAAAGCCGGCCGAGATCAGCAGCAACTGCGGCTTGAAGGCGTCCAGGTGCGGCAGCAACACGCTGTTCCACAAGTCGCGGAATTCATGCGAACCGGCACCCGGTGACAGGGTGCCATTGACGATGTTGCCGGTGCCGTGTTCACCCTCCTCGCCGGTGCCCGGGTACAGCGGCCACTGGTGGCTGGAGACGAACATCACGCGCGGTTCGCGTTCGAAGGTCGCCTGGGTGCCGTTGCCGTGATGGACGTCGAAGTCGGCGATCGCCACCCGCTTCAGTCCGTGCGCGGCGAGCGCATGCGCGGCCGCCACCGCGACGTTGTTGAACAGGCAAAACCCCATCGCCTGGCTGGCGGTGGCATGGTGGCCGGGTGGGCGTACCGCGCAGAATGCATGCCGCGTCGTCCCGCCGAGCACGGCATCGACGGCGGCCACGCCCGCGCCTGCCGCACGCAGGGCCGCTTCGACCGAGCCGGCTGACATGGCCGTGTCCGGATCCAGCTGGCAGGTGTCGCCTTCGGCGGGGCGGCTTGAGAGGATGTGCTCGATATGCCGTTCGTCATGCACCCGCTGCAACTGTTCACGGGTGACTCGCGGCGCCTCGACCCGGTCGATCGCGCTGAACTGGTCGTGATCCAGTGCCTGCAATACCGCGCGCAGGCGCGCCGGTTGCTCGGGGTAGCCCGGGCCTGGGTCGTGCTGCAGGCAGGCTGGATGGGTGTATAGCCGCAGCATGCGGCGGCTCAGGCGACCGGCTTGGGCTTGGGGCGGCGCTCGTGCTGCCACAACACCTCGCCGTGACCGCTCTCGCGCGCCAGCACGCGCGAGATCACGAACAGCAGGTCGGACAGGCGGTTGAGGTAGCGCTGCGGCTGGCTGCGGATGTCCTCCTCACGCGCGAGCGCGATCACCGTGCGTTCGGCACGACGACACACCGTGCGTGCCAGGTGGCCGCAGGCCGCGGCCATGCCCCCGCCGGGCAGGATGAACTCCTTCAACGGCGGCAGCGGCGCGTTGATCTGGTCCAGGACGTGCTCGAGTCGCTCGATGTCGCTGTCATTGACCGTCGCCATGCCGGGGATGCACAGCTCACCGCCCAGATCGAACAGGTCGTGCTGCACCTGGGTCAGTACCTCGCGCACCTCGTCGCTGACGCCGTCGGTGGCCAGCACGATGCCGATCGTGCAGTTGAGTTCATCCACCGTGCCGTAGGCATTGACCCGCAGCGAATCCTTGCCCACCCGCGAACCATCGCCGAGACCGGTGCTGCCGTCGTCACCCGTACGCGTGTATATCTTCGAGAGCCGATTGCCCATCGCGGCAACTCAGTGGTTCAGGCTTGGCTGGCGCGAATCGTGCAGCCCGCGCGCCAGCAGGACCACGCTCACATGCAGCACGGCCCCGATGCCGACGTATAGCGCCGTGGTGGACAGGAACGGCAGGTACCAGTCGCCCAGGTTGACGAACCAGCTGGCAGCACTGCGCGGCAGCGGTACGCTGGTGCTGAGCCAGTAGAAACTGCCGTTGGAAATCAGGTAGCAGGCCGTCTCGCTGACCACCAGGGCGACCGCAGCCAGGCCCAGCGTCGCCGGGCGCAGGCCCAGTTGGTGGCGTGCCAGCCAGTTGCCACCCAGCCACAGCGCGCCGAAGTACGCCGGCAGGAACCAGTAGGCTGGAGACACACAGTAGTGACTCCAGAAATCCAGGCCCGCGCCGGTGATCACGAAGAAATCCACCAGCACCGCTTCGGCGATCAGCAGCGGGAATGCCCAGCGTGCTGAACCGTGCAACCAGAAGCCGGCCAGGAAGAACACGCCCCACGAGGCATCTGGCACGGTGTCGAAATGGTGCAGGCGGGTGGCCGCCATGACCAGGGCAAGCATCAGGAAGATGCCCAGGCGTTGGGTTGGGGTCTTGGCCATGTGCGGCTCCTTGGGTGGCATCTGGTATAGATGGTTAGTCTAGCGCAACGCGGGGCGACCGACTCGGCGCGACCGCGTATCATGGCCTCATGAGCGCATCCGAATCCCCTGCCGGCGACGCTTCCGGCGTATTGATCGTCGGTGGGGGCCTGGTGGGCGCCAGCCTGGCGATTGCACTGGATGCGGCCGGCATTGCGGCGACCCTGATCGAAACCGCCCCGCCGCGCGCCGATGCCCAGCCCAGCTATGACGAGCGCAACCTTGCGCTGGCCCGCGCGAGCGTCAACGGACTGGAGGCGATCGGTGTGTGGTGCCATGCCAATGCCGCGGCCACGCCGATCCAGCACATCCATGTCAGCCGCGCCGGTGAATTTGGCAGCGCGCGCATCGGGGCGGGCAAGCAGGGAGTCGAGGCGCTGGGCTGGACCCTGCCGGCACGCGAGCTGGGCATGGCCCTGCTGCGCCGGCTCGATGAATGCACCTGGTTGACCCGGCTGGCGCCAGCTACCTTGTCCGCGATCGAGCCGCTGGCCGACGGCTGGCGTGCACGCATCCAGACCGCGCACGGCGAGCGCTGCATCGACACCGCGTTGCTGGTCGGCGCCGACGGCAGCGAGTCATTCGTACGTGGCCAGCTGGACATCGCGGCACAACGGCACGATTACCGGCAAACGCTGTTCGTGTGCACGGTCACGCCGGAGCGACCTCACGCCGGCCGCGCGTGGGAGCGCTTCGCCGATGCGGGGCCGGTGGCGCTGCTGCCGCTGGCCGAAGGGCGTTGCGGCCTGGTGCTGACGGTGGCCGCCGAGGCGGCCGACGCGGTAGCTGGGCTGGATGACGACGATTTCATCGCACTGGCCCAGCTTCGCTCCGGCTGGCGGCTTGGCCGGCTGAGCCGCCCCGGCCGGCGCCACTCTTATCCCATCCAGCGGATCGCGGCCACCCGGCTCACTGCAGCGCGCGCCGTGCTGGTCGGCAATGCGGCCCAGACCGTGCACCCGATCGGCGCGCAAGGCTTCAATCTGGGCCTGCGCGACGCGCTGACCCTCGCCGAACTGGTGAGCGCAAGCGCGGATCCGGGTGACGCCGCGATGCTCGCGACCTACGCGACGCGTCGCGCGCCGGACCGCGAAGGCACTATGGCGATGAGCCATGGCCTGGTGCAACTGGCATGCTTGCGGCAACCTCTGCTGGCGCCGCTGCGCTCGCTGGTGCTGCTTGCCTGCGATCGGCTGCCGCCGCTGCAGCGCGCGCTGGCGCGCCGTGGCATGGGTTTTCGCGGGGAACCGCCGCTGGCGATGATGGAGCGCGTGCCATGAATGCAAGCGCCAGTGAAACATCCTCTCGTCGTCGCGCGGCGACACTGGACGTGGCCGTGGTCGGGGGCGGCATGGTCGGCACCGCCGCTGCGCTGGCGCTGGCCCGCGCGGGTCTCGACGTTGCCCTGCTTGAAGCGTGTCCGCCGGCAGTGTGGAGCGCTGGTGACGACCTCGACCTGCGCGTGGTCGGGCTGGCGCCATCATCGCTGACCCTGCTCGACGAATTGGGTGTCTGGACGTCCATCCGCGCAGCGCGCGCCGGACGCTACCGCCACATGCATGTCTGGGATGCCGGGAGCGGCGCGTCGATCGATTTCGACGCGGCCAGCGAGGGCCGCGATGCGCTGGGCTACATCGTCGAGAACAACCTGGTGCAGTGGACGCTGTGGCAGGCGTTGGAGGCTGCCGGCGTGCGCCGTCTGTGCCCGGCCGAGGTGACCGGCTTCGCGGCGCGCGGGGATCGCATCCAACTGCCACTGGCCGCTGGCGAGACCTTGTCCGCCGTGCTGTTGGTGGCCGCCGACGGCGCCGCATCGCCGCTGCGCCAGCGGGCCGGCATCGGCACCCACGGTCGCGACTACGCGCAACGTGCCGTGGTGGCGCATGTTGGCACCGAACGGCCGCACGGGCAGACCGCCTGGCAGCGATTCCTGGTTACCGGGCCACTGGCGCTGTTGCCGTTGGCCGACGGGCGCAGCTCGCTGGTCTGGTCGCTGCCCGAAGCCGAGGCGCAGCGGGTGCTGGCGCTTGACGACCAGGCATTCCGCGATGAACTTGGCGCAGCCAGCGATTTTCGACTGGGCCGGATCACCCGCACCACGCCACGCGCTGCTTTCCCGCTGAAAATGCAGTTGGCCGAGCGCTACCAGGCTGGGCGCTTCGTGCTGCTGGGCGATGCGGCGCACGCGGTGCATCCGCTGGCCGGGCAGGGCGTGAACCTTGGTCTGCGCGACGTGGCCGAGCTGCGCGACACCTTGTTGGCGGCGCGCCTGGCCGGGCGCGACATCGGTGCCGCCCATGTGCTGCGTTGCTATGCGCGTCGCCGGCGCAGCGCTGACACGCTGGATGCACTGGGCTTCGACGCGCTGGCGCGTATCTATGCCTGGCAGTTGCCACCCTTGGTTGCCGCGCGAGATCTCGGCGTGCGCCTGCTGGACCGTCTGTCACCGCTGAAACGGCAGCTGTCGGAACACGCCGCAGGGCTTTGAACTTGTTCTCCACACGCATCGTGGAGCCGTCTCGTCAACCGGAGAATGCCGTCATGCGACTCGCCCGACTTTGCTGTCTGCTACCGCTTATCGGATCCAGTTTCGCGTTGCAGGCGAAGATGGTGCATCGACCCGTCGAGTGGACGCTCGATGGCACGCGCTTCCACAGCGTACTGGTGTACGACGATGCCAGTGCGGCGAAACGCCCGGGCCTGGTGATGGTGCCGAACTGGTACGGCGTCAATGACACGGCGGTGAAGAAGGCGGAGATGATCGCCGGCACGGATTACGTGATCCTGCTTACCGACATGTATGGCGCGAACGTGCGCCCGCAGCAGGGCAATACCGCACAGGCGCAGGCCGCGGTGAAGCCGCTGTACGGCGATCGGGTGTTGATGCGCAAGCGGGTCGGCGCCGCGCTGGCGCAACTGCAGGCACAGGCGGGCAGTGCCCCGCTCGATCCGTCGAAACTGGCGGCGATCGGCTTCTGCTTCGGCGGTTCGGCCGTACTCGACCTGGCGCGTAGCGGCGCCGATGTGGCCGCCGTGGTGTCGTTCCATGGTGGCTTGGGTACCGACGATCCTGCATTGGCAAAAAACATCAAGGCCCGCGTGCTGGCGATGAACGGCGCCGACGACAAGGGCACCATGCCTGACGCGGACAAATTCATGAACGAGATGCGCCTGAGCCCGGCACCCTGGGAATTCGTGGTGATCGGCCACGCGGTGCACTGCTTCACCGAAGTCGACGAGGACTCGCCCGGTTGTCGTTATGATGCCGCCGCCGCGGCGCGCAGTTATCGCCTGATGCACGACTGGTTGGATCACGCCTTCGCCGGTACCCCTTGATTCCCGCGTCGGGATGGTCGGCGCCGCGTACGTCACCGCGCGTCGTCAGCGGGCGCGCAAGGTTCGTCCGTAGGCGTGCACTTCGTCGACCAGCAGCTTGACTTGTTCGGGGTCCGCCTCGGGCGTGATGCCGTGGCCGAGGTTGAACACGTGGCCGGGGTGGTTGCCGTAGCTGTCCATCACGGTGCGCGCCTCGCGGCGGATTACCTCGGGACTGGCGCGCAGGATCGCCGGGTCGAGGTTGCCCTGCAGCGCGACGCGGCCGGCTACGGCGGCACGGGCATCGGCCAGGTCAATCGTCCAGTCCACGCCGAGCGCGGCGCAGCCGGTGTCGGCCAGTGCCGCCAGGTGGGCGCCGGCACCTTTGGAGAACAAGATCACCGGTAGCTCGCGCGAAGCCGGGTCGGCTTTCAGCGTGGCCACGATCTGCGCCATGGTGCGCAGCGAGAATTCGCGGAACGGAGCCGGGCCGAGCAGGCCGCCCCAGGTATCGAAGATCATCAGCGCCTGCGCGCCAGCGGCAGCCTGCGCGATCAGGTAGGCCGACACCGCTTGTGCCAGTGTGTCGAGCAGCTGGTGGGCGAGCTTCGGCTGATCCCAGCACATCATCTTGAGCGTGGCGAAGTCGCGCGAGCCATGGCCTTCGACCATGTAGCAGGCCAGCGTCCATGGGCTGCCGGCGAAGCCGATCAATGGTACCCGGCCGTGCAACTCGTGGCGAATCAAGCGCACCGCGTCGATCACGTAGCGCAGCTCGCCGTCCATGTCGGGCACCGCAAGTTTCGCGACGTCGGCCGCCGTGCGTACGGGACGGGCGAACTGTGGACCCTCACTTTGCGCGAATGACAGGCCCAGGCCCATCGCATCGGGAATGGTGAGGATGTCCGAAAACAGGATCGTCGCGTCCAGCTCGAAGCGCTGCAGCGGTTGCAGGGTGACTTCGCAGGCGTACTCGGGGTTTTGTGCCAGCCCCATGAAGCTGCCGGCACGCTCGCGCGTGGCGCGGTATTCGGGCAGGTAACGGCCGGCTTGGCGCATCACCCAGATCGGCGTGGTGTCGGTGGGCTCGCGGCGCAGTGCGCGCAGGAATCGGTCGTTCTTCAAGACATCGGGCATGGCAATCAACTGGTGAGGTGGGTGTCAGCGGCCGTAGGGGCCTTCCTGGCCTTGTGCAAACATCAGGCGGAAGCCCCGCTTGAGCTGCGTGTCGCGGGCTTTCTCGAAGGCGGCCATGGCCTCGTCGCGTTCCAGGAATTGCTCGCGCTTCATCGTGGCGCGGCCACCCTGGGTGCCGGATTCGCGATACAGCGTCCAGCCGCCGAGCAGATCTTGCTCCAGCGTGATCTGGACATAGCGGGGTGCGTCGGTACTGCCGGGCACGGTTTGCAGGTAGAGGCGCATGGCTTCCAGGATCAATGCGGCAACGTTTGCCGCAGCCTCCGCATTCTAGAGGGCCGGCGCCAAGCTAGCGAGCGCAGCGGCTATCTTTCCAACCGGTAGTTCAGGCTGGCGCGGGTGGATTCGGTGGCTTGCCGGGCCTCGAAGTTCCAGCGCTTGCCCAGGCGATAGCGCAGGGTGACCACTTCGCCCGGCTCGAACAGGCCCACGCCGTAGCTGACATAGAGCCTGGGCGAAAGGAATTTGCCGACGGTGAACGCGGAGCTGCCGCCGAGCGCCTCGTTGTTGGACACGCCGATGTCGTCGAGGCCAAGCTCCGCGCCGACCCGCTTGGCCAGCAAGTTGCCGGCGGCCGAGCCCAGGGCCTGGGCGGCGGCATTGACCATGCTGCCTTCGCCGCCCTTGACCTCGGACAGCGGTTTGCCGGTGATCAGGTACGACAACGCGTCGGATTGTTCCATCACCGGCGTGGAGAACACCGTGAGAATCGGGCGCTGTGCCGTTCCGGAGACGAACAGGCCCACTTCCTGGCCTTCGTCGATAGTGGCGTTTGGATTGAGCTTGCGCACCGCGCGGATGTTCAGGCCGGGGTTGTCGAGCGGGGTGCCGGCGAACAGCAACTGGCCGCGCTCGATCTTCAGATCCTGGCCGTAGGCGCGATAGATACCGTCGACCGCGACCTGGCCTTGCCCGGTGGCGGCTCTGCCTGGCTTCTCGCTCACCGTCAGCACGCCGCTGACGCGACCATTCAGGCCCATGCCGGCAACCTGGGTGTGCTCGCCGAGGTTCACCTTGATCAGGGCGCTCACGGGCAACTTGCGCTCTGCCTGCTGCTGTTTTCCGTCCACCACCACGACATCCGGCGAGGCCTCGTTGGTGCCGGCCCCGGGCAGCTTGTCGGCATTGACCTTGGCGCGGTCGATGCTGACCGAACCACCGATGTCGATCCCTGCAGCATCCTGCCGCACGGTCAGGTCGGGCGAGAGCACCACGCTGGCGGCGGGAATGTCGACGACAGTGAACTCACTACCCTTGATGGTCAGCCGTGTCTTCGCGTTCGTGCCAAGGGCGGCGCTGCCAGCCACCGTCAGGCTGCCCTTGCCCGAGTGCACGTTGCCGCGGATCTGGAACTCCCGCGCATCGGCGGTGCGCAGCGTGAGTTCGCCCGCGCTGAGCTTGAGCCCCGCGCCAGGTACCTCGGCGGCAAACCCATGTACCTGGGCCTGGCCGGTTATCGCAGGCTGTCCCAAGGTGCCGCCAAACCGGAAGTTGCCGTCAATGCCGCCCTTGACGTTGGCGAGTTCGTGGCTGAACAGTTCGACGAACGCGAGACTGTTCAGATGCACGTCGAGCTGACCAGCCAGCGCCTGCCGCGCACCGCTGCTGGTGACCTCGGCGTCGATGCGCCCGCCATCGTCGATTCCGCCATGCAGTTCGACCCGTTGGCCGGCCGGGGTGAGTGCGGCGCTCAGGCGCAGCTGGTCGTAGCGTAGCAGCGGCTCGTGGGCGTGGTCAGTGTAGGTGATCGTGCCTTGCACTGAAGTGATCGCGGCAGTGCCGCTCAGCGCGCCGGTTGCGCTGCGGCGGAGCTTGCCGCTGCCTTCGAGGTTGCCATCGGCACGCAGTGGCAGGTCGGCCTCGCCGGCCGCGTTCAGCAGCAGGGCCAGCGGCAGCGCCTGCAGTCGATAGCTGACGTCGAGATTGCCAGGCTTGTCCTGCTTTGCGCTGACGCACAACCGCGGGTCGCCGGCCGTGAGGCACAGGTCGGACAGACTCATCGCACCGTCGTTGTAGTCGAGCTGGGCCGGCTGCTGCAGATGCCAGGGCGGCATGCCTTGCGGTTCGAGGTCGAGCCTGGACAGGGTGCCGCTCCAGCGCGACCCGTTCAGGGCGCCGCGCAGATCCAGTTGCCCGGAAATCTGGCTGCCGCGGGCGTTGACCGTCACGCGGTGACTGGCCTGACTGCCTTCGGCCAGCAGGTTGATGTGCTGGAACAACAGGCCCTGCAGGTAGACATTACCGGCCTGCAGATCCAGCTTGCCGGCCGGCTGGCTGAGGTCGGGGATGCCCACGATCAGTTGCAGGCGGTCCACCTTTTGCTGGTGCCAGCTCAGCGATTGTCCGTGCAGCTGGCCGTTGATGCTGAGCTTTGGCGCCAGGCCGCCGATCCATAGATGGCCGTCCAGACGTCCACCGGCGTTTGGCAGCCAATCGCCGAGCGAGCCTATGGCCACCTGTAGTTCAGCGTTGTTGCGGGTGCCGGGTCGCGCCACCAGTTGCACCGTGCTGCCGCCGGAGGCGAGCTCGAGCGTGCCGTCGAGCACCTGGTCGGGCGACAGGTGCAGCTTGCCGTTGCCGCGGACCGGACGTTGCCGTAGCGTGCCGCTCAGCTTGCGGATTTCGAGCGTGGCATCGGGGCCGTTCTTCGGCAAGCTGCCGTGGCTGGCGATGTCGAAATCCAACGTCCCGTTCCAGCCGGCAAACAACTGGCCGGGATCGAATTTGTCCGCGCTGGCCTCGGCCTGCCACGCCAGCGTCGGTTGCAGGGTGAGCGTGCCCTTCGCCTGCACGCTGCCGTGGGCCTGCTTCAGAACCAGCGTATGCAGGATGATCTGTCGAGCCGTGCCGTCGAGGTTCAAGGCGAGTTGCGCCAGCTTGCCGGGTGGCCCGATGCCGAGGTTGCCTTCGGCGTGATACTGGTCGGCGTTGCCGTTGGCCTTCAGTTCGCCGTGGCTGGCCAGTGCCTGGCCGGCCAGGTCCGCGGGCAGCTGCAAGTCGTTCCAGCGCACCTCCAGCGTGGCGCTGACCGGCGTGGCGGCGAGCTGCAGCTTGCCGCTCGCCTGCACGCTGCCCTTGACCTGGGGCGAGCCGAGATCGAGTTGCTGCACGGTGAGCGTGTGGTAATCGTGGTCGAATTGCGCGCGCAATGGTTGCAGCAGTAGCTGGTAGTCGTTGAGATCGACCCGGCCTTCGAGCGTGCCACCGTAGCGGTCACCGTGACCTTGCACGGTGGCCGCCAATGCCTTCAGCGCGCTCGGCCCGAGCAGCGGTTGCGGGTCGAAGCGCGGTGCGTCGAGCGTGCCGGTCCACGCGTAGTTGCCGCGCTGGGTCAGGTCTACCTGCAACTGCAATACGGCCGGCGCCGTGAGTTTGAGATCCAGGTGTGCCTGCTTGCCATCGCTGTGCGCGTCGAGTTGGCCGGCGTAACGGGTATCACCGATTTTCCAGGCGAAGCTTGCCGCGCCGTTGCCTTGATACGTCTTGCCGATGGCCAGTTTGCCAGTGAGGTCGGCATGACCATCCGGTGCGCGCAGGGCGAGTCGACGCAGTTCCATGCCTTGCCTGGTCCAGCTGCCGGCCAGGTCGAGTTGATTGGAGGCAAACAGCGTCTGGCCAGCCTGCGTCACTCTCACCGTGCCGACATGCGCGCGATCGAGGACAAGCGCGAACGGGGGCTGCAACGAGAAGCCGCCGCTGTTTGTGGCGTCGGCTGCGGTCGGCGCGGGTAACGCCACCTCGACGCCGTCGGCCTTAAGCGCGAGTACATCGACGCGTCTGGCCAGCAACGGCCAGACGCGCAGGTCGAGCTGCAGCTTTGCCACGCTCGCGACCAGGCCCCGACCGTCGTCGTAGCGCACCCCGGCCAGTTCCAACGGCCCCACCAGGCGTCCGCGCGCCTGCCGCACCTGCAGCGCGCCATCGGTGGCGGCTTGCACCCGGGCCAATGCAAAGCGCAGGCCGGCCTGGCTACCGAGCAGCCACCACAGCGCAACTGCCACCAACAGCAGCAGCGCGGCACATGCCATGGCAATACGCTTGACCCACTTCATGCCGCCAGCTTCCTCCTCGTCATATGCATGTTCATGCAGCCTTTCCCGATTCCCGAACCTTACAAATCCGGCCCGATCACCACGTGCAACTCGATCCCATGTTTGCGCGGATCGTGGATCGGCGTGCCGACGTCGACCCGGATCATGCCCACCGGCGAGCGCCAGCGCACGCCCAGGCCGGCACCGATCTTCGGCCGGTAATCCGTGCCGGTGAACGCGTTGCCGGTGTCGACGAACGCCGCCATGCCCCAGTCGCGAGTGAAGTAGTGCTCCACCTCGGTGCTGAAGACCAGCAAGTTCTGCCCGCCGATCACCCGGTCGTAGCTGTTGCGCGGGCCAATCGACTGGTAGCCATAGCCACGCACCGAACGGTCGCCGCCGGCGAAGAAGCGCAGCTGCGGTGGCAATGCGGTGAAATCGTTGGTCCAGGTGACCCCGGCGCTGCCGCGCAGGATCAACCGATTGCGTTGCTTCGCGCCGAACGCGCGGATCCATTTCGCATCGGCGGTGAGCTGGCTGAAGCTGGCATCGGACAGCAAGCTGCCGGCGGTACTGCGCGCGGCGAGGCTGAGCGACCAGCCACGGTGGACGAAGCCGGGATTGTCCGCCTGCTTGCGGCTCAGCGAGGCCTCGGCGAATACCTCGGCGCTGCGTCCGTGTTCGATCCCCGGCGTGTTGTCCGGCTCGTTGCCACGCTTGCCCACGGTGAAGGTGCCATCCAGCGCGTGCGCACCGAGCGTGCGGATCCAGCCACGCCATTGGCGCGTTTCGTTGCCGACCAGTTCCAGCGTGCGCGATTGCGAGGTGATGGTGTCGGAGTCGCGGAAGTTGGCGCCGACGTTGTAGCTGCGCTGGTTGGGTCCGGGTAGCGGGATGGTATACAGCGTCGACAGCGTCTTCAGCCGCTGCGCCAGTACCAGTTCGTTCTTCCACTTGTGCCCGTTCCGGTTGACCCAGCGCCGCTCGATGCCGCCGCGTACGCCCAGCCCGGTGTCGGTGCCGATGAACGGCCCGCCGGTATAGATCGTGCGTTTGGCCGGGGCCAGTTGCACGCTGACATCGACCACGCCGTGCCTGGCCTCGTCGACACCCGGCAGCACATTGACCACCGCGAAATAGTCGGCGCCGTTCAGCGCCTGCTGCAAGGCCAGCAATTGATCCTGCGAAAAGTAATCGCCGGACTTGAATGGCACGTAGCGGTCCAGAAAGCCGGGATTGAACTGCGAGCCCTCGAAGTCCACCTTGCCGTAGCGATAGCGTGGACCGGTATCCCAGGCCAGCTTGATCACCGCCCGGCGATCTGCGCGCGTCACCTCCACCCGGTGGGTGACCAGCCGCGCGTCGAGAAAGCCGTTGGCGGTAAGTTGCGCACTCAAGGCGTCGCGTGCGGCCTCGTAGGTGGCATCGTTCAGTGGCTTGCCCTTGAGTCGCTCGATGGCGTGCTGCGCGTGGCGGATCGGCGCGATGGCGGCAGCCGTTTTGTCCAACCGCAGCTCGACCTGACTGACCTTCACCGGCTCGCCGGGTTTTACGTGCAAGGTCACTTGCCAGTCGTTGCCGACGTGCCGCAGGTCGCCGCTGACGCTGGCGTCGTAGTAGCCGTAGGGCCGCAGCGCCGACTGCGCCTGTGCCGGCGCGCGTTGATACAGGCGTGATGCCTGTGCCGCCGTGACGTCGCGCTTGGCATATTGCGACAGCGCGACGCGGTCTATCACCGCCGCCTTCAATGGACCGTCGATTCCGTCCACCTGCAACGTTACGCCCGCGTGTGCTGACCATGCCAGGGCCAGCAGCGGCAACAACAGGCTCAGGCGTCGGGGACGACGGCGCATGCGCGGATTTACTTCCTTGGCTGGCGGACTGGCGTGTGCAGCGGAGTGGTTAGCTTAACGAAGCTGGAGTCGACTGCGCATGAACCGCCCCAACGTACGTTCACCTGCCGCGTAGAAGCCCGCGAGCGGGCTCCTACGCTCCTGCGCGCGGCGACGGTCAGCGCGGCGGCGGTGCGGTCAGTTCGCGGGCGTCGAGACAGCCGTCACGATCGCGGTCGAGCTTGTGAAACTGGTGGCGCAGGTTGCGCCGGAACGCGTTCAGCGTGATCGGCTGGCCACGGCCGCCGGGGAGCTCGTCGATCGAAATCACGCCGTTGCGGTCGGTGTCCATGCGCGCGAAGCCGCGGCTCATGTAGTCCACATATTCGGTTTCGCTGACCTTGCCGTCACCGTTGCTGTCGAACTGTCGCAGATAGTCCGCCCGCGAATCTTGCGCGTGCAGCGCCATCGCTGTCAGCAGCAGGGGCACGACAAGAAAGAATCCGCGCGCGCGGACGTTCACGCGCACGCTCAGCGGTGGCCGCCCTGAATGCCGATGAACTGCAGAAACTCGGTGCGCGTGCGTGCGTCGTGGCGGAAGCTGCCCAGCATCTGGCTGGTCACCATCGACACCCCACGCTTGTGCACGCCGCGCGTGGTCATGCACTGGTGGCTGGCGTCGATCACCACCGCCACGCCGGCCGGCTGCAGGGTTTCCTGGATGCACTGGGCAATCTGCGCGGTAAGTTTCTCCTGCACTTGCAAGCGCCGGGCAAAGCCGTCAACTACGCGCGCCAGCTTGCTGATGCCGACCACCCGGTTGGTCGGCATGTAGCCCACGTGTGCGCGGCCGATGATCGGGGCCAGGTGATGCTCGCAGTGGCTCTCGAACTGGATGTCACGCAGCACCACCATCTGGTCGTAGCCGGCCACTTCCTCGAAGGTGCGGAGCAGGAATTCGGCCGGGTCGCTGTCGTAGCCGGAGAACCAGTCGCTGTAAGCCTTGACCACCCGCTTCGGGGTATCCAGCAAGCCTTCGCGTGCCGGGTCGTCGCCGGCCCAACGTAACAGGGTGCGCACGGCGGCCTCAGCCTGCTCGCGGGTAACGTCGGATGGCTTGGCGTGGTCACTCATGCCGGGGTCCTCGGATGGATCGAACGGAAAGTTTACCCGGATGCCGGCCTGAACTGGCCGCTTCGGATACTGGGTGTGCGGCGGCATGTCGATGATCACCCTGATCGTCTCGTGCCTGCTCGAGTACGCGGGCACTTCACGCCGGCTCCTGCCTGGCACAGGTAGGGCGGGCATTGCCCGCCGGCTGTTGCCGCGTACCGTGACAGGGAGCGGTGGACAGAGTCCACCCTACGCGTCGTCGACCTGGTCGTCGCTGTCGTCCATCTCTGGCACGTCGGCCAGCAGCAACGGGCTGGCGTCGCCGGACAGCGACTCGACGTCACGCAGCGTGCGTTCGATCGCGCGCGTGCGCACGCCAGCGCTGTCAATACTGTTGCGCGCTGCGTCGAGCTGCTTGCGGGTCTTGTCCAGCACCACGCCGAACTTGCCGAACTCGTTCTTCACCGCGCCGAGAATCTTCCACACCTCGCTCGAGCGCTTGGCAATGGCCAGCGTGCGGAAACCCATTTGCAGGCTGTTGAGGAGGGCGCTCAACGTGGTGGGTCCGGCCACGGTTACACGGTGCTCGCGTTGCAGTGTCTCGAACAAGCCGGGCCGGCGGATCACCTCGGCGTAGAGGCCTTCGGTGGGCAGGTACAGCACGGCGAAGTCGGTGGTATGCGGCGGCGCCACGTACTTGCTGTGGATGCGTTTGGCTTCTTCGCGCACGCGCGTTTCCAGCGCGCGCCCAGCGCTCTGGGCAGCTTCGGCATCGGACGTTTCCTGCGCATCGAGCAGGCGCTGGTAGTCCTCCACCGGGAACTTCGCGTCGATCGGCAGGTAGACGTGCTCGCCCTCGTCTTGTCCGGGCATGCGGATGGCAAACTCGACCCGGTCGTTGCTGCCGGGCACGGTGATCACGTTGGAGGCGTATTGCTCGGCAGTGAGCATGTCCTCCAGCAGCGCCCCGAGCTGTACTTCGCCGAAGATGCCGCGCTTCTTGACATTGGTCAGCACGCGCTTCAAGTCGCCCACGCCGGTGGCCAGGCTCTGCATTTCGCCCAGCCCGCGCTGGACCGCTTCGAGGCGCTCGGAAACCAGCTTGAACGATTCGCCCAGGCGCGTTTCCAGAGTGGCGTGCAGCTTCTCGTCGACCGTGGCGCGCATCTGCTCCAGCTTGGCCGCGTTGTCTTGCTGTATCGCGCCGAGCTTGGCTTCCAGCGTGGCGCGCACCTCGCCCATGCGCTTCTCGTGCTCGGCACCGAGCGCGGCCAGGCGTTGCTGCTGCTGCTCGCCGAAGCGGCCCAGCGCCAGCGTGGTTTCCTCACGACTCTTGCGCGCGTCTTCGGCGAGGCGCTGGGCCAGCGTCTGCAGGCCGGCATCGGTGCGTTCGGTAAGCAAGTTCAGGCGTTGGCCAAAGCCGTCGATGCGCTCGGCCTGCTGCCGTGACATGCCGTCGAGTTGCTCACCGAGATGGCCACGGAAGCGGTCGAAGCCCAGTTGCAGTTCCTCGCGCCCGGCACGCTGTTCCTCACGCAGCGTGCGCTCCACGCGGGCGCTGGCCTCTTTCAACGCGTCGAGCTGCCCGTCCAGCCCCGGATTGCCGCGTCCACGCCACGGCGTTGCGATCTGCAACAACAAGATCAGTGCGGCCAGGACGATCAGGATGATCAGTGCGATGTCATTGAGCGGCATGGAGTGCTTCCCGGTTCGTGGCGTCCAGTGTATGACCGCCGCTGTCTCATCGTCTGCGCCGGAATTTCACACCGTTATTCTGGCGCCTGTGCATGATGGGCGGACATACTCGCGTGCGAGGACGCCATGGAACACAATCACGATTACCTGATCATCGGGGCGGGCATGGCCGCGGATGCAGCTGCCAAGGCCATCCGAGAGGTCGACGCTACCGCCAATGTCGGACTCGTCGGCGAAGAAACCTCGGCGCCTTATCAGCGTCCGCCCTTGAGCAAGGCGCTGTGGAAAGGCGACAAGTCGCCCGCTGACATCGACCTGGCCACGGCCGGCAGCGGCGCCACCTTGCATCTGGGCCGCCGGATCGAGTCGCTGGACCGCGCGGCGCATACCGCACGCGACGATCGCGGCGACACCTACCGTTATCGTCGCCTGCTGCTGGCTACCGGCGCGACCTCACGACAGCTGCCGTTCGAGGGCGACCAACGCATCATCCACTTTCGCACTCTGGCCGATTACCAGGCACTGCGCGGCTTTGCGCAACCGGGTGCATATATCGCCGTGATCGGTGGTGGCTTCATCGGCGGCGAGCTGGCCGCGTCGCTGTGCAGCCTCGGCTGCAAGGTCACCATGCTGTTTCCCGGCGAAACGGTCGGTGCGGGTCGCTACCCGGCGGGCCTGGCGGGCTATCTCGACGACTACTACCGCAGGCATGGGGTCGACCTGCGCAGCGGCGTGCAGGTAACCGGCAGCAACCCCACCGACGGCGGGGTCGAGTTGACCTTGTCCGATGGCAACCTGCTGCGGGTGGAGGCAGCCGTGGCTGGTATCGGGGTGACGCCGAACACCGCACTGGCCGAGCAGGCCGGCCTGGCGGTCGACAACGGCATCGTGGTCGACGCGCAGCTGCGCAGCAGTGATGCGGATATCTGGGCCGCCGGTGACGTGGCCAATTTCCACAGTCCGGCATTGGATCGCCGCCTGCGGGTCGAGCATGAGGATGCTGCTGTCGGCATGGGCAGGCTTGCCGGCCGTGCGATGGCTGGCCAAGCGGAGGACTACACCACGCTGCCGTTCTTCTATTCCGACCTGTTTGATCTGGGCTACGAGGCGGTGGGTCTGCTCGATACCCGTCTTGAGATAGTCGAGGACTGGCGTGAACCGAATCGCGAAGGCGTGGTGTATTACCTCGAATCCGGTCGGGTACGCGGCGTACTGTTGTGGAACGTATGGGATCAGGTCGATGCGGCACGCGCGTTGATCGCCGAACCTGGCCCGTTCGATGCGGCGTCGCTGCGTGGGCGCTTGCCGCGCAGCGCATGACTGCTTGGTGCGGTTCAATCCACCCGACAGAACATAGCCTTCAGGTAGCGACCTTCCGGCACGTCGGTGCGGAACGGGTGATCGGCGCCGGCGCCGCGCACTTCCAGCACCTGGATTCCGCGGCCGGCATTCAGGCCGACCCGGCGCAGCATCTCCAGGAAATCGCCTTCGCCGACCAGGCCCGTGCAGGAGCAGGTCAACAGCAGGCCACCGGGCGGGATGATGTCCAGCACCATGCGGTTCATCGCGAAATATTTCTTCAGCGCGTCAAGCACCTTGCTGCGGTCGCGGGTGAGCTTGGCCGGGTCGAGGATCACCGCATCGTAGCGCTCGCCGCGGGCTACCGCTGCGCGCACCCAGTCGAAGATATCAGCCTGCTCGAACGTCACCGCGACATGGTTGGCTTGCGCATTGGCGCGGGCCACGTCCAGGATGCCGGCGTCCAGATCCACACCGACCGCCTCGCGCGCCCCGGCTGCCATCGCGTGCACGGCAAACCCGCCGGCGTTGCAGCACAGGTCGAGCACGCGGCGATCCTTGGCCAGTTCGGCGAAGCGCTTGCGGTTGTCACGCTGGTCGGCGAAGAAGCCGGTCTTGTGGCCCGAGCCCGGTGCGGCGCGGAAACGCAGGCCATGCTCGTGTACCTCGAACGCGGTCGGCACGTCGGGGCTGCGGCAATCGAACGATTCCTGCTTCTGCACATGCGATTCGGCGAACCAGTACAGCTGCGCGTCGGGAAAGTGGGTGAGCAGGGCGGCGTGGATCGCCGCGCGGAATTTCCACATCCCCGCGGCGAAGTATTCGATCACCAGGATATCGGCGTAGCGGTCGACGATCAGGCCAGAGAGGTCGTCGCCCTCGCTGTGCACTACACGCCACGCGTCACTGACCTGATCAAGCTGCAGCCAGTCGCGACGCAGCTGCACGGCGCGGGCAAGGCGCGCGGCAATCCATGCGGCGTCAATGGTTGCGTCGGGATGCGGATCAAGCAGGCGCAGCGCGATGCGTGCGTGGCCATTCCAGAATGCGCGGCCAACAAAGCGACCCCTGGCGTCCTGCACCTCGACCACGCTGCCGGGCGGCAATTTCGATTCCGGCTTGTGCACCTGCGCCGACCACACCCACGGGTGGCCGGGGCTGCGGTCGGACTTCAGGCGGATGACGGGGAGCGGCGCGGGGTTGTTCATCCGTGCATGATAGCGGCTGGTGGTAGCGACTCTCATGGTCATGCGTAGGGCGGGCACGGCCCGCCACTTCTGCCGCGATGCCGTGAGCCAAAGGCGGCGGGCGGTGCCTGCCCTACGGAGTCGCGATTGCCTCCTAGCGAAACCTGAGTGCGAGCCACGACAACAGCGCCAGCAGGTTGATACCCAGCCGCGATAGCGCCGGGCCGGCCATGGCCAGCACGAAGCCCTGGCTGCCCAGGCGCCAGTCGATACCCGGGCGCGGCGTGGTGTGCACGGTGACGAACACATTGACGAAGGCACCGCTGTGCAGCGCATAGCTGAACACCGGCGTGGCGATCAACGGCACCTGCAGCAGTTGCGCCCACAGCGATATGCGGATACCGCGTTCGCTGCCGTCGATCAGCTGTACGCCAGCGGCCAGCAAGAAGCCGAACAAGGCCAGCCCGATCAGTGCGATCACGCTGTCGTGGGTCGAGCCCAGCGGCAGCAGGCGGCGCAGCATCACAGCGATGCCGTACAGCCCGCCGGCCACTTCGAGAATGCCGATCAGGCGGAACAGGATGGTACGCATGCAAAACTCCGGAAAAATTGAAGAATCGTAGGAGCCCGCTTGCGGGCGATGCTCCTGCTGTGACGCTCGAGATGGAGATCAAATCAATAGCATCGCCCGCCAGCGGGCTCTGCGGGTGGGATGGATTATTCGAGGGCGTCAGACAACTCGTGCAGGTCGGCAAGGTGTTGTTCCCACCAGCGCGACTCGGCGGCGAACGGGAAGGCGGCGGGGAAGGCCGGGTCGTGCCAGCGTGCGGCGATCCAGCCGGCGTAATGCAGCTGGCGCATCGCGCGCAGGGCGGGTATCAGCGCCAGCTCGCTGTCGTCGAAATCGCGGAACTGACGATAGCCTTCGAGCAGGGCGGTGAGTGCGCGCTCGTCGTTGGCCAGCATCCACAAGTCCTGCACCGCCGGCCCGCTGCGGGCATCGTCCAGGTCCACGAAGTGCGGACCGGCATCCGTCCACAACACGTTGCCGGGGTGACAGTCGCCATGCAGGCGCAGTGGCCGCACCGGACCGACGGCTTCCAGCCGCGCCGCGACGGCGCTATCCAGTCGCGTCGCGGCGGCATGATAGTTCGTGTGCAGCGACGGCGGCAGCAGCGACGAGTCGAGCACCGCGTGCATCGGCTGCACCACCATCGCGTCGCGATCGAGCCGACCCCGGTGGGCAAACGGCGCGTGTGCACCGACTACGTGCATGCGCGCGATCAACCGGCCCAGCCATTGCAACTGCTCGCTGGCTTCCAGTTCCGGCGCGCGGCCACCGTGGCGTGGAGACAGCGCGTAGCGAAAGCCCCCGTGTCGCAGCAGCGTGCGACCCTCGAACACCAGCGGCGCCACCACCGGGAGTTCGGCATCCGCCAGTTCCTGTGCGAAGCGGTGTTCCTCGATGATTGTCGCGTCTGTCCAGCGGCCGGGCCGGTAGAATTTCGCGATTACCGGCGCGCTGTCCTCCAGCCCGACCTGCCACACCCGGTTCTCGTAACTGTTCAGCGCCAGCAATCGTCCATCCGGCCACAAGCGGCAGGCATTGACCGCATCCAGCACCAGGTCGGGGGTCAGACTGGCATAGGGCGTGTCCGCTGTCATCAAGTGCCGCGCCCTTTGCGTTCGTCGCCTCTCCCCGTCGGGGAGAGGATTGAGGCGAGGGGCAGGTGCTTGCGCGCCAGCAACATCAACGCGCGCTCAGCGTGCGCGCCGGCACCACCGCCATGGTGAGGCGCGAGATGCATACCAGCGCACCGTCCTCGCTTTCGATGCGGATTTCCCACACCTGGGTGGTGCGACCGAGATGCAGCATCCTCGCCGTGCCGGTGACCGTGCCGCTACGAACGCCACGGACATGGTTGGCATTGATGTCCAGTCCAAGTGCCAGCTCTTTTTCGGGGTCGAGGGTCAGCATCGCCGCGAGACTGCCCAGAGTCTCGGCCAGCGCCACCGAGGCGCCGCCATGCAGCAGGCCATACGGCTGGTGGGTACGGCGCTCGACCGGCATGGTGCCCTGCAGCCAGTCGTCGCCGACGGCGGTGATGCGGATACCCAGCGTCTCCATCATGGTGTCGGTGCTCCAGCCGTTGAGCCGGTCGAGATTCGTCGGTTGTTTCCAGAGGCCCATCGTTGATTCCCTTGAGTTGAATGTGCATTGTCGTCTGCTGCGAACGCGGCGACAATGCAGCTGGTGTTCACTGTCACTCTCAAATTTTCCGGCCGTCAGTTTTCGGTGGCGCCCGACGAAACCGTACTCGAGGCGGCACAGCGTGCAGGCGTGGCCTTGCCTTATTCCTGTCGCGCCGGCGTCTGTGGCAGTTGCAAGGCCACCTTGTTGGAGGGGCAGTGCCGGTATCCGCGCAACCCGCCGCTGGCACTGGACGCCGGTGAGCTGGCGCATCATGCGGTGCTGCCGTGCCAGGCGGTGCCGACCAGCAACCTGTTGCTGGAAGCGCGACCGGTGACCTCGGTCGAGGACATCGCGCGCCGTCAGCTGGGCATGGTGGTGACCGACAAATGGCGGTTGGCGTCGGACGTGATAGGCGTGCGCCTGCTGCCGGCGGTGGGTGAGCGCCGGCTCAAGCGGCTTCCCGGACAATACCTGGACGTGCTGCTGGAGGACGGCCGCAGGCGACCGTTCTCGATTGCCAACAGCCCACAGGCCGACGGCATGATCGAATTGCATGTGCGCCACGTGCCCGGCGGTGGCTTCACCAGCTGGGTCAACGACGAGCTGAAGGTGGGTGACCGGCTGCGCGTGGAAGGGCCGCTGGGTACCTTCGTGCCGCGCGAGGATTCGGAGCGACCGCTGTTGTTCGTGGCCGGCGGCACCGGCTTTGCGCCGGTCAAGGCGATCATCGAGCACTTCATTGCGCTGGGTACGCGGCGTTCGATCCACGTCTACTGGGGCGCACGCAGCGCGGCGGACCTGTATCTGCGCGAGCAGGCCGAACGCTGGGAGCAGGAACTGCCGCACCTGGTGTTTCATCCGGTGGTGGCCGATCAAGGGCACGCCGCAGGCCTGCGCACGGGCCTGGTGCACGACGCCGTGCTGGCCGATCTCCCGGACCCGTCCGGCCATGATGTGTACATGAGCGGACCGCCAGCCATGGTCGATGTCGGTCGCCAGGCATTTCTCGATGCCGGCTTGCCGGAAGATCGGTTGTATTACGACTCGTTCGAGTACGCACCGGATGTGCTGGCCGAGATCATTGCCGGTCGCGCCGGCATCCACGATCTTCCGCTGTTGTAGGAGCCCGCTCGCGGGCGATGCTGTTGTTCTGATGCAGGGGATGTAGATCAAATCAACAGCATCGCCTGCGAGCAGGCTCCTACCGGTTGCCCTTTGCTACCGGCAACTGCGCCGCGTGCCAACCGAGCACGCCGCCGCCAAGAATATAGATGTGCTCGAAGCCGGCCTTGAGCAGCCGTTGCGCAGCCTTGGCCGAGTTGCCGCGGCCATCCTTGTCCATCACTACCACCGGCAGCGATTTCGCCTGGGCAAGTTCCTTCTTCTCCGGGTCGAACTGGCTCATGGCCACATGCTTCGCACCGGGCACGTGCATCTTCTCGAAGTCGGCCAGCGCCGACAGGTCGATCAGCAAGGGACTGTTGCGGTTGATCAGCGCGGTCAGGCCGGCTGGGGTCAGCTCCTTGATCTTGCTGAACAGCGTCCGCGCCTGGATGACGATCAAGGCCACCAGCAAGATCGCGAACAGCGCCGACAAGGCGACGTGGTTGCCGACAAATTGCGGCAGCTTGTGCAGGAAGTCGTTCATCTGGGTCCACTTCGCACGACGAGTGCGCCGATCCGGCTAAACCCGCGATTATACGGGTTGTGCACGACCATCAGGTGGCCGCCATCCGTTTTGTCACTCACGGGTAATGTCCGGCAGTCCGCTGGTCAGCCACCAGTGCCTGGCCTTTTCGCCGTAACGCCAGGTCTGGTGGTCGATGATATTGCGCTCGGCCTGCGTGTGAATGTTGACCAGACTGATCCGCACGGTCTGCTGCACTTCGGTCGGGCTGATCGGCACGGGACCGGCGTCATCATTGTATTCGGTGACGCGCACCTGCTTGTAGCGTGCCAGCTCCAGTTCGGTAAGCGGATGCTTGGCGCGTACCTCCGGGTCGATGAATTGCGCCGCACTGGCGAAATCGCCCCAGCGCAATACCCCGCCGTAGGCGGACAGCGTGGTGGTCAGCGACTGACTGCGCTCCTGTGTGGCGCAAGCGGCCAGCAACAGGAGCGACAGCATCAGCAGGATACTCGGGATGCGGCGCATGGGCGTTCCTCCTCGATGGGTGCCGCGCCATTCTGCCTCATTCAGGCCTGTGCGGTCCGGTTGCGGCGCTTGGCCACGAAGCGTGCGGCCAGGGTGGCGGCCGGCCGGCCGTCCTCGCCGGGTATCACGCAATCGACCCCAATCCGCGCGCGGCCACGTGCGGCCAGGGTGTTGAAGAACATGCTCCAGTCGGCCGCGTCGGCCAGTCGTGCCTCGGCACGAAAGTCCTGCCACAGCGGCGCCAGGTAGCGCACGTCCGATTCAGCCACGAACACGTCGCAATCGAGCTCCTGCCCGCGCAATGCCAGTTCGACCAGGGCCCAGCCACTCAGCGTCATCAGGCTGACCAGGCTGCCGCCAAAGGCACAGCTCTTGTCGTTGACGTTCGGCGCCAATGGCGCGTGCAGGGTCAGCGTGTCGACGTCGTAGCGGCCCAGGTGCAGATCCATCGCCTGGGCCAGCGGTATCTCGTCGCGGATGAACTGGACCAGTTGCTGCGCCTGGTGGCTGGTCTTGGTGTCGTCGTCGATTGTGCTCACGTCGCTCGATCGGGCTGGAAAGACTCCACAGTGTAGAGCCGCCGTTACACTTGAGCCATGCCGGATCGCGAACGTGGTGTGCGGATGCAACTGAATTCATCCATGCGCAAGGACGTCCTGCACGGGCGCGTGCTCATCATCACGCGTCCGGTGGGCACGGCGCGCGCGCTGGCACGGCGGGTGCGCGCGCTCGGCGGTACGCCCGTGCTGCTGCCCGGCCTGGCACTGCGCGGGCCGCACGATGTCGCGGCGGCGCGAGCCGCCCTGCGCGATGCTCTGGCCGACCCATTGGTGATTTTCACCAGCCCCGCCGCCGTGCGCCATGCGGCAGCACTCGCACCGCTGCATACCCGGGCCATCGTGCTGGCGGTTGGGCGCGGAACGGCAAGTGCCTTGCGTCGTCACGGCGTACAGGAACCGCTGGTGCCCGGGCAGCAGGACAGCGAGGGTTTGCTCGGTCTCCCGCTCCTGCAGGACCTGCGCAATCGCCGCGTCGCCCTGGTCGGTGCGCCCGGAGGTCGCGGCGTGCTGCGCGGTCAACTCGCGGCGCGCGGTGCCTGCGTGCGCGACGTGCAGGTATATCGGCGCGTACCGCCACGACTCGACCGACGCCATGTGGCGGCGTTGCTGGCCTTGCCCGGTTCGGCGCAGGTGTTGCTGTCGAGCAACGAGGCCCTGCAAAACCTGCGCAGGCTGCTGCCGCTGCCGGCACTGGAACGGCTGCTGGCGGCCACTGCCGTGGTGAGCAGCGAGCGCCTGGCTGCAGCCGCCCGCGGCGCCGGCTTCACGCAGATCGAACGGGCATGCTCGGCACTGGCCGACGACTTGCTGGCTGCCGCAGCGCGTTGAGCCCCGGGGTCTTCACGCGCAGGCGCTACGAGCGCGGGCGCATGGCCTGCTAGCATGCGCCTATGAGCCATCCAGACCAGCCGGTTGATCCGCCGAAAACGTCAGACGCACCCCAGGGTGCGCGCCCCGACCCCGTGGTGGTCGTTCGTTCGCCGTCCCGTCCGGCGCCGTCCGCCGCCACCCCGCGACCGCGCGGTGGTGGCAGCCTGGCGCTGGCTTTGCTGCTGTCGCTGCTGGCGCTGGCTGCGGCCGGCTATGTGGCTTGGCAACAATGGCAATTGCAGCGCGGCAGTGCGGCGTACAGTCAGGGCGTGACCACCCTGCAACAGCGCGTGGACACCCTGGAAACCAGATTGGGAGGCCTCAGCGACCAGCGCGCCAGTCTCGATCAGCGGGTGGACGATGCTGCGGCGGTCAATCGCTCGCTGCGCGAGGAGCTGCTCGGCCAGGCCGAGCGCACGCGCAATCTGGAAGACGCCGTGGCAAAGCTGGCCGAAAAGAGCCTGTCCGGGCACGCTGCGATGCTGCTGGACGAAACCGACTCGCTGCTGCGCATGGGCGAGGAGCGTTACCTGCTGTTCCATGACGTGCGGGCGGCGGCAGCTGCGTACGCGCTCGCCGACCAGACGCTTGCTGCGGTCAACGACGGCGCGTTCAGCGGAGTGCGTCAGAGTATCCAGGCCGAGCGCGAAGCGCTGCTGAAAAGCCAGCCGGTTGACCAGGCCAGCGCGCTGCAACAGCTGCAGGCGCTGCGCGGTGCGATGGACAGCCTGCCGCTGAAACCGCTCGACGTTGCTGCGGCCGGGCCGGCCACCGACGCGTGGTCACGCATTCGCCGCGCGCTGGCCAGCGTGGTCACCGTGCAGCGTGACCACGGTGCGCCACTGGCGGTAGCCAATGCGCGCTTCGCCGGTGAGCTGGCGGCGCTGGATCTGGCGCAGGCGCAAGCTGCTTTGCTGGCGTACGACAGTGAAGGCTACGCTGCGGCGCTCAAGCGCGTGGATGCGAGCCTGGCCAGCCAGTTCGATGATAACGCCGTCACCGTGAAACAGGCGCGCGAGACAGTGAAACAGCTCGAAAGCCAGCGGCCGGCGAACGCACCGGTACAACTGGGCGCCGCGTTGACCGAGCTGCGCAACCTGCGCGCCGTGCACGCGCTTGCCCCGGCACCTGCCGGCTCGACCGCGGCTCCCACCAGCACGACTCCGCGCAAGGGTGGGGCCCGGTCATGAGGCTGTGGCGTTGGGTGCTGTTGCTGGTGGTCGTGGCGGCGCTGGCCGCCTTCGGCTGGCACTGGGTGGCGGAAGACCCGGGCTATGTGTTACTGCGCATGCGTGGCTGGCGGGTGGAGACCACGGTTGTCGCGGCCATCGTGATCCTGCTGCTGACGTGGGCCTTGCTCAGCCTGCTCTGGCGCTCGCTGCGCTGGCCGTTCGGGGCATTCTCGCGGCGGCATCGGCGACTCAGCCAGCAGCGTCTGGGCGAAGGCCTGGTGGCCCTGATCGAAGGTCGTCACGGCGATGCCGAACGCGACCTCAATCGTGCGGCGCGGCTGGCCAGCCTGCGCGGCCCGGCCTTGCTTGCTTGCGCCGAAGCGGCGTCGCGGCGCGGCGAATATGGCCGCGCGCTGGAATCGCTGGACCAGGCCGCGCAGGCCGCGCCGCAGGCCGCGCGCGTGCTGCGCGCGCGATTGTTGCGGCGCGAAGGCAAGCCGGCCGCGGCGCTGGCCCTGCTGGCACCCGAATCGGACAAGGGTACGCTCACCCCCGGCGGCTGGCGCGAGCTGGCCCTGGCGGCGCTGGAGAGTGGCGACCTGCGCCGTGCACGCGCTGCACTCGAACCGTTGCACAAGAGCGGTGCGCTGGGTGGCCGCGCTTACGCGACGCTGGAGGCGCAGGTGCTGGCCGCAACCCTCCACGCCGCCCCGGATGGCGCCGCGCTGAACACGCTGTGGTCGCGGCTGCCCAAGGTGCAGCGCCGCGTCCCTGCGGTGATCGATGCCTATGCCCGGCGCGCGTCGGCGTTCGGTCTGGTGCTGCCGGCGATGGATGAAGTGGAGTCCGCGCTGCGCCGCGAGTGGTCACCACGGCTGATCGAAACCTATGGCACGCTGGTGGGCGACGATGTCGAGGCACGCCTGCGCCGTGCCGAAGGCTGGCTTGATGCGCATCCCAACGATGCCAGCCTGCTGCTCACCTTGGGTCGCATGTGTGTGCGCCTGAAGTTGTGGGGCAAGGCCCATCAATACCTGCAGCGCTCGCTGGCGCTGGCGCCCAGTCCGACCGCATGGGAAGTGCTCGGCGATGCATTCGCCGGGCCGGGCGACGCGGCGCAGGCGCAGCGCTGCTATCGCAACGCGCTGGCGTTCGGCCGCGGGGAAGCGGTCACGCCACTGGTACAGCGCACCCCGCCAGGGCAACCCGATACGCAACCCATTGCGATCGAGGCTCGCGACGTGCACGGAGTGCCGCGCCTGCGCGAGTGAACATCGGTTCGACGGCGAGTCATCCGCGTCGATGCAGCAGGTGGATCTCCACCTCTGGCGCGGGCGTGGATGCAGCGGATGGCTGCACCTCTGCGTTGTGCTGCAAGAGGCCTTGCCAGCAAGGTCTGTCGTGACAGCAACCCTGCAGGTTGCCTGGGTGTTTTTCACACGACTGCGACGTTATGTCGCCACCCGGTCCCGCGATCCAGGCCTAAACTAGCGACGACGATCCGGGCCGACCCGGGTCCAGAACCCAAGGATTACTGATGTCACCAAACCAGCTTGACGCCCCGGCCTCACCGGCCTGGCCGGCGATAGCGGCTGCTGCCCTGCGGGTCGCCTTTGGCGTCATCTGGGCGATGGGCGCGGCACTCACATGGGCGCCCGATTTCGCCGTCCACTATGTCGGCTACCTGCACAACGCCGCGCAAGGGCAGCCCGCCTGGCTCGCCGGCTGGTTCGCGCTGTGGATCGGGCTGGTCACGCCGCACGCCATGCTGTTCACCTGGCTTACCCGCATCGTTGAAACCACCATCGCGCTGGCCCTGCTCACGGGCTTCGCGCGCAAGACCTTGTACGTGGTCGGCGCCCTGTTCAGCCTGCTGGTGTGGAGTACCGCCGAGGGTTTTGGCGGCCCCTACACCGTGGGTGCGAACAACATGGGCACCGCGATCAGCTATGTGCTGATTTTCGTGGCGCTCATCGCGATCAACGTCCGTGGCGGTCGCAGTCCATACAGCCTCGATTATTTCATCGAGAAACGCTGGCCACGCTGGCGGCGTGTTGCCGAGTGGGGCGGCGAGGAGGCGTTCGCACAGGAGCCGCGGCGGTTGCCACTGAGTGTGCAGATCCCGGCGATGCTCGGTGTCGTGGTGCTGGTGATCTTGTTGATCGGTGGCCTGCACAGCACGTTGAACGTCAAGTCGCCTTCGCCCGCCGCCGCGGCCGCCGCCGTCTCGCCACTCTCGCTGGTGTCCAATACGCCGACCACCAAGCCGCGTGACGCGCGCCTGCCGCCACTGATCGGCACGGGCAAAAGCGTCGATGTCCACCTCGTGGTTACGGACGACAACATTGCCATCGCCCATGGCGTCAGCTATCAGGCGTGGACGTACAATGGCACGGTGCCGGGCCCGATCATTCATGTACGGCAGGGGCAGACAGTGAATGTGACCCTCACCAACCATGGGCATATGGGGCACTCCATCGACTTCCATGCAGCCCAGACCGAGCCCAATCTGAATTACATAGATATCAAGCCCGGCAAGTCGTTGACGTTTTCTTTCGTGGCGAGTGTGCCCGGCGCATTCATCTACCATTGCGAGACGCAGCCCATCTTGCTGCACGTTGCCAACGGCATGTATGGCGTGCTCGTCGTGGATCCGGTCAAGCCACTGCCGCCTGCCGCCGAGAGTTTCGTGATCGAGCAGAGCGAGTGGTACACGCAGCAGGTCTCCGGCCAACTGATGGGCCCCAACTACGAGAAGATGCTCGAGGAACGCCCCGACGAGGTGGTCTTCAATGGGGTCGCCTTCCAGTACCGCGATCATCCGCTGGTGGTTACCGCGGGCAAGCGTGTACGGATCTATTTCGTCGATGCCGGTCCGAGTCTGTGGACGTCGTTCCACGTGATCGGTTCCATGTTTGACAAGGTCTATCCTGACGGGGATCCCGCGCATGCACTCACTGACGTGTCCACCTACACCGTCGGCCCGGGTGCCGGTGCCATATTTGACCTGGTGATTCCGCAGCCGGGCAAATATGCCTTCGTCGACCACGACATGGCGCACCTGATGGTAGGCGCGGTGGGTGTGTTTGACGTTCGCGCGGAGGGTGCCGCGTCGACCGCGGCGCTTGTATCCGCGCCACCCACGCCGCCGCCGCCGGCCGCGACGGACATGGTTGCCGCCTCTGCTGCACTGGGTCCGTACCATGTCGATGCCGTCAAGGGTGCCACCCTGTACGGCGCCAACTGCGCGGCGTGCCACCAACTGACGGGCATGGGCATCGCTGGAGCGTTTCCACCACTGAAGGGCGATGCGGTGGTGCTGGATGCCGACCCCACCACGCAGATCGACACCGTGTTGAATGGGTTGCATGGCAAGAACGTCGGCGGCACGACCTACGCGACGCCGATGCCGCCGTTCGCCAGCGTGCTGAACGATGCCGAGATCGCGGACATCATCAATCACGAGCGCTCTTCCTGGGGCAACCAGAGCAAACAGGTTTCAGCCGATGAAGTGAAAGCCAGGCGGGTGGCCGGTGCTGCCACAGCCAAACCGTAGGCGCTTGCGGATCGAACGCTGGTGAAAAAAAGGCACTCGTGCCCTTTTTTCATGAGTGGAACCAAGGCCCCGCCGGGATAGTGCGGGTTGCTATCCAAGACGGCGGGGAGCAACGGCGGCGAGTCGATCAATGCGCTGAAATCGCCCAGGTCATGTAGCTGGCGCTGATCGCGGTCAAGCTCAGTGCCAGCAGGAAAATGATGTCGGCAAGTCGCTCGAACCGATAGTTGCGAGACTTCCGGCGCGTGCGCAGGGCCCAGTAGGAAAGCAGACAGGAGGTCAGGTAGAGCAGGGCGTTGAGCGCCAGCATGTCGTCGGAGACCCGGTCCGGCTGGCGCGGCGAGATGACGACTCGGATGATCCCGATTACCGTCAGGCAGACGCCTACCATGGCGGCCGAGACGGTGAAGATGTGCACGCAGATGTTGTCGTCGAGCCGGTTGTGTTCTTGCTGGCGCGGGTCGCTGAGGCGGGCATTCATTGAGTTGCTTCGCAGGGTACGGTCACTTGGCTGGGAAAGCGCGAACGGCGCCAGAGTTTCGGCGCAAGGTCCCGGCATTCATGTCGCAGTCGTGGAAATCACAGACTCTTGCGGAATTGGTGCCCGACTGCGTTGCAGCATGCCGAGCGAGCGACCGTCATCGAGAGCCACCGCGACGTGGCAAGCCGGGCCTACAACGCGGTCAGGTTCGCGTACGCCGCCACCAGCCACTTGCTGCCGACACCCTCGAAGTTCACCTGCAGTCGCGTGTGTGCACCGCTGCCCTCGGCGCCGAGCACCACGCCTTCGCCAAACTTGGGGTGGCTGACGCGCTGGCCAAGTTTCACCGGCAGGGATTCTTCCAGTGATGGAGAAACCTCGTGCGGCCGGCCGGCATACATGGGCCGGGTGACGTGCACGCACGGGCGTACTTCGTCGATCAGCTCGGCCGGTATCTCGCCAAGGAAGCGTGACGGGCGCGCCAGCATTTCGGTGCCATGCATGCGGCGTGATTCGGCGTGGCAGACAATGAGACGTTCACGCGCACGGGTGATACCGACGTAGGCGAGTCGGCGTTCTTCCTCCAGTCGGCCCGCGTCGTCGACCGAGCGCTGGCTGGGGAACAGGCCCTCTTCCATGCCGACCAGGAACACCACCGGGAACTCCAGTCCCTTGGCCGAGTGCAGGGTCATCAGCTGCACGCAGTCGTCGCCTTCCTCGCCCTGGCTCTCGCCTGCTTCCAGCGCGGCGTTGGAGAGGAACGCGTTGAGCTCGCTCAGCCCGGCATCGATATCTTCCTGGCTGCGTTCGAAACGACTGGCCACGTTGACCAGCTCATCCAGGTTCTCCACCCGCGTCTCGGCATTGCCGCGACTGTCCTTTTCGTAGAAATCGCGCAGGCCGGTGTGGGTGATGGCGTGGTCGATCTGTTCGGCGAGGGTGAGGACGGGATTCGAGATTCGAGATTCGAGATTCGGAGGAGCGTCGGCAACCGGCGCCGTCGCGGCTTCCGTTTTTGCCAATCCCGAATCGGCAATCCCCAATCCCGTGAATGCCAGCGCCAGCGTGTCAATCAGCGCCAGGAACACCTTCACCGCATTCTTCGCACGGCCAGCCAGGTCGCTGCTGGTGAGCTCTGCCAGTGCCGCTTCCCACATCGAGGTGTCGTCGAGCCGCGCGCGGCGACGCAACACGTCCAAGGTGCGCTCGCCGATGCCGCGCGGCGGGGTGTTCACGGCGCGCTCAAAGGCGGCGTCGTCGTGGCGGTTTGCGGTAAGGCGCAGGTAGGCCAGTGCGTCTTTCACCTCGGCGCGCTCGAAGAAGCGCTGGCCGCCGTAGACGCGGTAGCCGATCCGGCGCTGGACCAGTTGCTCCTCGAAGTTGCGCGACTGCGCGTTGGAGCGGTACAGGATCGCGCAGTCGCGGGCGTTGCCGTGTTCGTCGATGTACTCACGGATGCGTTCGATCACAAAACGCGCCTCGTCCTGCTCGTTGTAGGCGGCGTACAGCGCGATGCGTTCGCCGTCGTCGCCTGCCGTCCACAGCTCCTTGCCGAGGCGGCTGCCGTTGCGCCGGATCACCTGGTTGGCAGCTTTCAGGATGGTCGAGGTAGAGCGGTAGTTCTGTTCCAGCTTGATCGTTTTTGCGCCGGGGAAATCACGCAAGAACTGTTGCACGTTCTCCACCTTGGCGCCGCGCCAGCCGTAGATCGCCTGATCGTCGTCGCCGACCACGAATACTTGCCCGGTGCTGCCGGCCAGCACGCGAATCCAGGCGTACTGCAGCGTGTTCGTGTCCTGGAATTCGTCGACCAGCAGATAACGCCAGCGCTGCTGGTAGTGCTCCAGCACGGCCGGGTTCTTCAGCCACAGCTCGTGCGCGCGCAGCAGCAGTTCAGCGAAGTCGACCAGGCCGGCGCGGCGGCACGCGTCTTCGTAGGCCTGGTAGATGGTGGCGAAGGTATGCGTGACCGGGTGGTCGCGATGTTCGATGCCGTCCGGGCGCTTGCCCTCGTCCTTCCACTGGTTGATCTGCCAACAGGCCTGGCGCGGCGGAAATTTCGCATCATCCAGGCCCAACCCGGCGACCACGCGCTTGACCAGGCGCAACTGGTCGTCGGAGTCCAGGATCTGGAAGGTCTCGGTCAGCCCGGCCTCGCGCCAGTGCCGGCGCAGCAGGCGATGGGCGATGCCGTGGAAGGTGCCGACGGTCAGACCCTGGGTGTCGCCAGGGATCAGCGTAGCCAGTCGCGCGCGCATCTCGCCGGCGGCCTTGTTGGTGAAGGTGACGGCGAGTATCGCCCAGGGCGGTACGCGCTCAGCCTGGGTCAGCCAACCGATGCGGTGGGTGAGCACGCGGGTCTTGCCGGAACCGGCGCCGGCCAGTACCAGGTAGTGGCCAGGCGGGGCGCAGACCGCTTCGCGCTGGGCGGCATTGAGCGGGTCGATCAGGTACGAGACATCCATCCCGGCGATTGTAGCGGGAGCGAGTCAGGCGGGCTGGCCACAAAGGAAAACCGCCGTGAGCGGCGGTTTCCGGATTTGTGCGGTGCTTGCTCAGTGTTTGCGCGTGAAGCCACCGATTGCCAGCAGCGCCCCGACCACGATGCTGGCGATGCCGATCCATTGCGGAACGCCCTTGTCATGGGTGGCGGTGATCTTGGCCGAGCCGATCTGTACCAGGGTGTCGGTGCCTTGGTAGAAGGCGTGGCCTGCCACGATCCAGATGCCGGCTACCAGCAAGATGATGCCGATGATGATCAGTCCTGCACGCATGGTTTAGCCCTTGATGGATGTGCTGCGAGTATGGCCTGCGCCGGTGTGCACAAAATGTACAGGCCGGCCGGGGACGGGGCTGGATGAGGCAGCGGCATGAGAGCGAGTGCGCGCCAGCACCGCAATCGGATCAAAAAAAGGCCCCGAAGGTTAGGGGGAACCTTCGGGGCCGGGCGGTCGCAGAAACCCAGGGGAGAGGCCTGCGACCGTGGCGGCCCAGGGAGGTGAGCCAGCCGTGGATGCCGTTGCGTGCATCCAGACAGTTAGTGCGCAGGAAGTGGAAAAAGTTTCAGGTCCCCGAAAGCAATTCAACGGCGATTCATCTGTTGCAAAACGCAGCACGCAAGCTGTTGTTGCGATTGAAATATCTGGATTGTTTGCGGAGCCTCAGTGGGCCTCGTCCCAGTTCGCGCCCACGCCGACATCGACCAGCAGCGGCACGGCCAGTTCCGCGGCACTGGACATGCGCTCGATCACGCCGGCGCGCACGGCTTCGACGGCGTTGGCACGCACCTCGAACACCAGTTCGTCGTGCACTTGCATCAGCATGTGGGCGTCGTCACGCTGCTTCAGCCACGCCGCCACCGCGATCATCGCGCGTTTGATGATGTCCGCGGCGCTACCCTGCATCGGCGCGTTTACCGCGGCGCGCTCCGCGCCCTGGCGCAGGCCGTGGTTGCGCGAGGTCAGGTTTTCCAGATACAGGCGGCGGCCGAAGATGGTCTCGACATAGCCGTCGCGATGCGCCTGCTCACGGGTGGCCTCCATGAATGCGTGCACGCCGGGGTAGCGGGCGAAGTAGCGCGCCATGTAATCGCTGGCCTCGCCGCGCTCCACACCGAGCTGGCGCGCCAGCCCGAACGCGCTCATGCCGTACATCAGGCCGAAGTTGATCGCCTTCGCGGCACGGCGCTGGTTGGCGCTGATCTCCTCCGGCTTCAGGCCGAACACTTCGGCCGCCGTGGAACGATGCACATCGCCACCTTCGCGGAACGCCTTCAGCAAACCCTCGTCGCCGGACAGGTGCGCCATGATGCGCAGCTCGATCTGCGAGTAATCCGCGGCCATCACCCGCCAGCCGTCAGGTGCGATAAAGGCCTGGCGGATGCGTCGACCCTCCGCGGTGCGCACCGGAATGTTCTGCAGGTTCGGGTCGGAGGAGGAGATCCGACCGGTCGCCACCGAGCCTTGGTGGTAGCTGGTGTGCACGCGGCCGGTGCGCGGATTGACGATGCCGGAGAGCTTGTCCGTGTAGGTGGAGCGCAGCTTGGCCAGGCCGCGGTAGTCCAGGACCAGCCGCGGCAGTTCGTGCGTGTCGGCGATCGCGTCCAGTGCTTCCTCGTTGGTCGACGGCTGTCCCGTGGGCGTCTTCATTTTCGCCTCGAGGCCGAGTTCGTCGAACAGCACGGTCTGCAACTGCTTGGGTGAGTCGAGATTGAATTCGTGCCCGGCGAGCGTATACGCCTGTTGCTGCAGCTCCAGCATGCGCTTGCCCAGTTGCTGGCTCTGCCGACGCAGTTCGTTACCATCGATCAGCACGCCGCGGCGTTCCATCTCGGCCAGCACCGGCACCAGCGGAATCTCGATGTCCTGATACACGCCGCGCAGCGCCGGTACGCTCTCCAGCTTCGGCCACAGGGCATGGTGCAGGCGCAGGGTAATGTCGGCGTCTTCGGCGGCATAGCGACAGGCGGTGTCGAGATCCACCTGCGAGAATGAAATCTGCCGGGCGCCCTTGCCGGCGACTTCCGTGTACTTCACGGTGTCGTAGCCCAGATATTTCTTCGCCAGCGAGTCCATGTCGTGGCGGGTGACGGTGGCATTCCACACGTAGGATTCGAGCATCGAATCGTGCTTCAGGCCCTGCAAGGCAATATCGTAGTGCGACAGGATGTTGATGTCGTACTTCGCGTGCTGGCCCAGCTTGGGCTGCGACGGGTCCTCGAAGATAGGTTTCAGCGCGGCCAGCACCGCATCCCGGTCGAGCTGTTTCGGCACACCGGGATAGTCGTGGCCGAGCGGGATATAGCAGGCCGTGCCCGGCTCCACTGCAAGGCTGAGGCCGACGATGTCGGCACGCATCGCGTCGATGCTGGTGGTTTCGGTGTCGAAGGCGAGCAGCGGCGCATCACGGATTTTGTCCAGCCAGCCATCAAACCCCTCCTGCGTGGTGATCAGCTCGTACTCGCCCACCCTGGACAGCTCGGCCGTGAGCACCTCGTTGCCAAGGGAACCAGCTGTCGCCGCAGCGCCAGCTTTTTCGAATCCCGACTCCCCACTCCCGAATCCCGGACTTTCATCCAGCTCTTTCAGCGCCGCCTTGAACTCGTAGCGCGTGTACAGCTCGCGCAGTTGCTCCACGTCGACTTCACGCTGCGCAAGCTCGGTGGGGCCGACTTCGAGCGCCACGTCGGTCTTGATCGTCACCAGCTCGCGCGACAGCGGCAACTGCGCCAGCGCGGCGCGCAGGCTCGCGCCGATCTTGCCGCCGATCTTGTCGGCGTTGGCGATCACGCCATCCAGCGAGTCGTACTCGGCCAGCCATTTGGCGGCGGTCTTGGGGCCACACTTGGGCACGCCAGGCACGTTGTCGATGGTGTCACCGGTGAGCGCGAGGAAGTCGATGATCTGCTGCGGTCGTACGCCGAATTTCTCGACTACCCCGGCGTGGTCCAGCACCGTATTGCTCATCGTGTTGACCAAGGTGACCAGTGGACCCACCAGTTGGGCCATGTCCTTGTCACCGGTGGAAACCTCCACCTCGATGCCGAGGTCGCGCGCCTGCACGGCCAGCGTGCCGATCACGTCGTCGGCCTCGACCCCGGGCACGCGCAGGATCGGAAAGCCCAGCGCGGCGACGATCGCCAGCATCGGCTCGACCTGGACGCGCAGCTCGTCTGGCATCGGCGGGCGGTTTGCCTTGTACTGGTCGTACAGCTCGTTGCGAAAGGTCGGGCCGGGCGCATCGCTGACGAAGGCCAGATAGTCCGGCTTCGCCTTCAGCGTGGCGCGCAACATGTTGACCACCCCGAACAGCGCGCCGGTGGGCTCGCCGTGGGCGTTGCTCAGCGGTGGCAGCGCATGGAAGGCGCGGTACAGGTAGGAAGATCCATCGATCAGGATGAGTTTGGCCATGCATTATTCTCGCATGTGCGGTAAAGCACCGCGTTTCATGAATGTCTGGCGCAGGCGCCTGTTATGCTCGAACCCCCGATCGAGGTTGCCGCCATGAAAACCACCATGCTGCTGGTTGCCGCCAGTGCTCTGTCCGCCGCGATGCTGTTGTCGGGCGTACATGCCCAAGCCTATCCCGCTAGCCAGGTACCGCCGCCTCCCGGGATGAACGATCCAGGCGTACGGGCGACCGCGCCAGCGCCCAGCTCGGTGGCAGCCCCAGCGGCCACGACCAAGCCGAATCTGCAACCGCTCGCCTTGCCGGCGATGAAAAGTGGCGACAGCCGGATGGGGCGTCCCGCCTCGGAACCGACAGTGGAGGTTCGCCAGCAAGGCGAGAACACCGTGCAGGAATACCGTCGCAACGGCCGCCTCTACATGGTGGTGGTTACGCCCAAGCACGGTTTGCAACAGACCTATATAGTTGATCCGCAAGGCCGCCTGGTCGACGAACATGGCCAGCGGCGCGCAACGCCTGCGCTGTACAAGGTGCTGGAGTGGGGCAAGAGCAAGCCACCGGCAGCGGAGTCGGACAACGCCCAGTCGCAGACGCCGGCGTCCAGCAGCAGTCGCTGAGCGTCGGGCCGGCGGGCAGGCGACGGGTGGGTGGTCAATCCTGCCCGCTAGCGCCGGTCTTCTCAGCCTGCGCCAGCCGGATCGTCCAGTTCCGGATAGTGGCGGAAGATGCCACTTTCGTTGAACGGCAGGCGTCGCGGCGATGCCAGGTACTCGGCGATGTGTGGCCGTTGGGCGACCCGCTGTTGCAACGCATGCAATAGCGGCAGCTGACGTCCGATGCGGCGCATCGCCCATGGAAACGCGTACTCCAGTCCGCTCATTAGCTGGAACAGCGAGAGGTCGACATAGGAATATTCGTGCAGGGCATGCTGTCGGCCGCCGCGCTCCAGCACCTGTTCGAAATAATCGAGGTATTTCGGCAACCGCGTCTCGCGCAGGGCGGTCGCGCGACGGCGCGCCTCGATGCGTTGATCCTCGTAGTACAGGCTGCCGGCGATCGGGTGGTGAGCGTCGTGCACCTCGGCAACGACGTCGGCGATGGTCAGTTGCAACTGGTGCGCATACCAGCGCCGGCTCTCGCTCTGCGGCACCAGCGCGAGTGGCGGTCCGAGGTAATGCAGGATGTTCGCGGTCTGCGCGATCAGCAGGCGGCCAGCCTTGAGAAACGGCGGTGCAAACGGCAGCGGGCCATCGTGGACGCCGTCGAGATACTGCACGATCACATCGTCACCCTGCTCGCGAGCCACGTCCTCGTAGCCGGCCGCGGCATCTTCCAGCGCCAGCCGCACGAACTCACCGCGACCCTGGATACCGGTCCAGTAAAACAACTGGTAATGCATGGCAGCCTCCTGGTGCAGGGTGGGTGCCGAGCGTGCGCCTGCGCGCGTCGAGACTCAATGACGGAAGTGGCGCATCCCGGTGAACACCATGGCCATGGCATGCTCGTCGGCCGCGGCAATGACTTCGTTGTCACGCATCGAACCGCCGGGCTGGATCACCGCGCTGATGCCCGCTTCGGCGGCAGCGTCGATACCGTCGCGGAACGGGAAGAACGCGTCGCTGGCCATCACCGAGCCGCGAACCTCGAGCTTCTCGTCGGCGGCCTTGATGCCGGCGATCTTCGCGCTGTACACGCGGCTCATCTGGCCGGCGCCGATACCGATGGTCTGGCGGTTGCGGGCATAGACGATGGCGTTGGATTTGACGAACTTGGCTACCTTCCAGGCAAAGATCAGGTCGTGGATCTGCGCTTCGGTGGGCGCCTTGCGGGTAACGACTTTCAGGTCGGCCGCGGTGACCATGCCGGTGTCGGCACTCTGCATCAGCAGGCCCGAGCCCACGCGCCTGGAATGGTTGCCAGGGTGAGCGTCGTGCAGGCTTCCGGCGGCTGGCAGCGGAATCACCAGTACGCGCACATTGCCTTTCTTATGGAACGCCTTCAGTGCGTCGTCCGCATAATCAGGTGCCAGCACCACTTCAACGAACTGGCGCTCGACGATGGCTTTCGCGGTGGCGCCATCCACTTCGCGGTTGAACGCGATGACGCCGCCGAAAGCCGAAGTGGGATCGGTCTGGAAGGCCAGGTCGTAGGCCTTGCCGATACCCTCCAGGCTCACCGCCACCCCGCACGGGTTGGCGTGCTTGACGATCACGCAGGCCGGCTTGACGAAACTGCGTGCGCACTCCCACGCCGCGTCGGCGTCGGCGATGTTGTTGAAGGAGAGCTCCTTGCCCTGCAACTGGCGCAAGCAGGCCAGCGTGCCCGGATGCGGATACAGATCGCGATAGAACGCGGCCTGCTGGTGGGGGTTTTCGCCGTAGCGCAAGTCCATCAGCTTGACGAAACGGCCGTTGACCTGGCCGGGGAAGCTGGCATGACCGGCGATCGCGTCCTGGGCGTCGTTGAGCTCCAGCCCGGACAGGTAGTTGCTGATCGCGCCGTCGTAACTTGAGACATCGTTGAATGCGGCGACCGCCAGTTTGAAGCGCGTGTTGCGCGACAGGCCGCCGTGGCTCTCGATTTCGGCCAGCGCGTCGGCGTACTGCGCCGGCGAGGTCAGCACGCCGACATCGTTCCAGTTCTTGGCGGCCGAGCGCAGCATCGCCGGACCACCGATGTCGATGTTCTCGATCGCCTGCTCCAGCGTGCAGTCAGCCCTGGCCACCGTGCTTTCGAACGGATACAGGTTGAGTACCAGCAGGTCGATCGGCGCGATACCCAACTCGGCCATTACTTTGTCGTCGGTGCCGCGACGTCCAAGCAGGCCACCGTGTACTTTCGGGTGCAGCGTCTTGACGCGGCCGTCCATGATTTCGGGGAAGCCGGTGACGGCGCTGACATCGGTGACCGCGATGCCGGCCTCGCGCAGCGCCTTTGCACTGCCGCCGGTGGAGAGCAACTCCGCGCCCGCAGCGGCCAGGCGTCGGCCCAGGTCGATCAGGCCGGTCTTGTCGGAGACACTGAGCAGGGCGCGACGAACCGGAACGAGCTGGGGAGCGGACATGGATGGGCTGCCTGGAGTGCGAAAGCCGCACATTATAGCCGTTCGGATGCGCGGCCGTTGTTGCCGGGAGTGGCGTTACAGCAGGCCGTGGGCCGCCAGCTTCTTGCGCAAGGTGGCGCGATTGATGCCGAGCGCGACGGCTGCGCGGCTTTGGTTGCCGTCGTGGAATGCCAGTACCTCGCGCAACAACGGTACCTCGACTTCGCGCAATACCAACGCATGCAGGCCTTCGACGCATTCGGTGTCGCCGATGTCTGCAAGATAGCGACGTACCGTGTGACTGACGCATTCGCTCAATGCGCTGCTTGAGCCGGCACCATGCGGCGAGGACGAAACGGCGGCCTCGGCTGCAGGCAGTCTTGCGGCATTCACGGACATTTTCCCTCGCGTACGATGCGGCGGCTGCATGGGCCGCTGCCTTTGGTGATGGCGGATGTTGCGCTCGCGGCGTGAATCGAATGCCGACAGGCATCCCTGACGAGGCCACGAGTCTACCCTTGTGCGCCGGCAATTTTAAGTACCTGTCGCGCCGGATTCATTCGAAACCGAATTCAAACGCCACCGCCTTGTCACCGGGATCCTCCACCTCCAGCAGCAGCACCGTGCTGGCGCCAGGTGCCAGGCCTCGGCGCAGGATCGCGCGGTCATCGAGATATTCCTCCGGCTGCAGGCGACGCATGGCCAGTCGCTGGCCTTGCACATCCGAGAGCGTGATCGTCAGCGCCGGATAGGGTTGGGTGAAGGCGGCGTCGTTGCGCACGCTGGCGCTGACCAGCAACGCGTCGGGTACGCTGGGATGGGCCTGCACGTTGCTGGCGAGCAGACGCAACCGCGACGGTGCTGCAACCAGCGGGAGTTCACAACCGAGCAGCGCACAACTGCTGCGCAGCCAGCCACCCACGACGCGGCTGCGGATCAGGGCGTCGCGTTCCGCCCAAGCCAACTGGGCCAGCAGCAACGAGGCCAGCAGCACGCAGGCGAGCACCCACGGCCAGTACCGTTCACCCGTCGTTGCGCGCGTGCGACGCGCCTGCGCGCGCGATCGCTTCTGCGTCTGCTTCCTGCGCGGCTCGCGTGCGAAGCGGGGCGCGAACACCAGTTGCGAGAAGTCCTCGGTGGATGCCGTCTCGGCCGTTGCCGATTCCGCGGGTGTCACCACCACGGAGACTTCGGGCTGCGGTCGGTAAACCACCAGGTCGACACACGGTGGTTCGAACGCGGGGTCGTTCACCGGCAGTTCGACGAACGGCTCGGGCGGCAGTTGGTCCGTGAGCGTGGCGACGCTGTCGAAGCCGGCGCTGCAATGGCCGCACAGCACGTGGCCGTGCGCCTGCGCCAAGGTGTGCGCGTCCAGCGCGAAGACGGACAGGCATTCGGGGCACTGGGTATACATGCGGACCGTTGGCGATCAATACGCGGCAAGCTTAGCAGGCCGGGCGCGGCACTCCGCGCGGCGGTGACCAGCGATCGACCCGCGGCGCGGGTGGACTGTCGATGGTCGTCAGCTGCGACGCCGGCCGCTGATGCGCACCCAGTCCTCGCGCGTGTCCACGCGCAGTTCGTCGAACCACAAGGCGTAGCGTTGCAGCAGCTCGTCCTGCTGGCCGGCAAGGATGCCCGAGATCGCGAATGGCGCGCCGGGTTTGGCGGCAGCGGCGAAGGTGGGCGCCAGTTTGCCGAGCGGGCCGGCGAGGATATTGGCGACGAAGACGTCGGCCGCTCCTGCGCATCCTGCGCCCGCGGCACTAGTGCTTCCATGCACCTCGGCCGCCGCTGCGACGTGGTCCTGCGGCAGGCACAGCGCCAGTTGCGCCGCGACGCCGTTGCGTTCGGCATTGTCGGCCGCTGCGATGAGTGCCTGCGGGTCGTTGTCGACGCCGACCGCGCTGGCGGCGCCGAGCTTCAGCGCGGCGACCGCCAGGATGCCCGAGCCGCAACCGTAGTCGGTGATCATCTTGCCGGCAAGGTCAAGTCCGTCCAGCCATTCCAGGCACAGCGCGGTGGTGGGGTGGGTGCCGCTACCAAACGCCAGGCCCGGGTCGAGGCGCACCACGACGCGCCTGGATGCGCTGGAGCGGCCGACGATGTCATCGTCGGCCGGGGGCTCGATATTCCACGGGTAGATCCACAAGCGCCGACCGAACGACATCGGCTTGAACTGATCCATCCAGACTCGTTCCCAGTCCTGGTCGGCGACCTCGTGAAAACTCAAGCGGTCGGGCTCCAGCCAGGGCAGCAGTTCACCCAGCGCCGCGGCCAGCCCGCGCCGGTCGTTGTTCTCGTCGAACAGCGCATCCACCGTGATCGTCGGCCACAGCGGCAGCTCGCCCACGCCCGGCTCGAAGATCGCCTGTTCGTCCGGCGTCTGCGCCTCCGCGTCACGCAGCGTGATGGAGAGTGCGCCGAGCTCACCCAGCGCCTCCTCCACGCTGGGTTGTTGTTCGGTACGCACGATCAGGGAGAGTTCGAGGAAAGGCATAAGGCGAGTAGTGAGCGAAGAGGAGTGAGTAGAGAGAGAGAACGGCCGAACTATGGGGAATGCGTTGCAGAGCGGAGTGGCGAGTTCAGATGAGGAGTCGAAACGCCGGCTTCTCTCACTCCTCACTTCTCTTCCCTCACTCCTGGCTACTGCCCGGTGGTGGCCTTTTCCTTCTGATCCGCGATCCGCTTCTCGAGATAGTGAATGTTCTGCCCGCCGTGGTGGAAGCCGGCGTCGGCCATGATCTTCTGCTGCAGCGGGATGTTGCACTTGACCCCCTCGATCACGGTCTCGGCCAGCGCCAGGCGCATGCGCGCGATCGCGGTCTCGCGATCCGGGCCATGCACGATCAGCTTGCCGATCATCGAATCGTAATTGGGTGGAATGCGGTAGCCGTCGTACAGATGGGTGTCCACCCGCACGCCGGGGCCGCCGGGCGCCTCGAAACGCTTCACCGTGCCGGGACACGGCATGAAGGACTCCGGATCCTCGGCGTTGATGCGACATTCGATCGCGTGGCCGCGGATCACCACATCTTCCTGCCGCATCGAGAGCTTTTCGCCAGCGGCGATCAGCAATTGTTCGCGCACCAGGTCGGTACCGGTGATCAGCTCGGTCACCGGATGCTCGACCTGGATGCGGGTGTTCATCTCGATGAAGTAGAAGCGGCCGTTCTCGTACAGGAATTCGAACGTGCCGGCGCCGCGATAGCCGATGCGTAGGCAGGCGTCGACACAGACCTTGCCGATCTGCGCACGTTGTTCGGGCGTGATGCCCGGTGCCGGTGCCTCCTCGACCACCTTCTGGTGGCGACGCTGCATCGAGCAGTCGCGCTCGCCCAGGTGGACCGCGTTGCCCTGGCCGTCGGCCAGCACCTGGACTTCCACGTGGCGCGGATTCTCCAGGAACTTCTCCATGTACACCTGATCGTTGCCGAACGCGGCCTTGGCCTCGGCCTTGGTCATGCTGATCGCGTTGCCCAGATGCGCTTCAGTGCGAACCACGCGCATGCCGCGGCCGCCGCCGCCGCCGGAAGCCTTGATGATCACCGGGTAGCCAACCTCGCGCGCGAGCTTGATGTTGGTGTCCACATCCTCGCCGAGCGGGCCGCCGGAGCCGGGTACGCACGGTACGCCGGCTGCCTTCATCGTGCGGATCGCCTCGACCTTGTCGCCCATCAGGCGGATCACCTCGGCGGTCGGGCCGATGAAAATGAAGCCGGACTGTTCTACCTGCTCGGCGAAGTCGGCGCGCTCGGCCAGGAAGCCGTAGCCCGGATGGATCGCCTGGGCGTCGGTGATTTCCGCCGCGGCGATGATCCGCGGGATGTTGAGATAGCTGTCCATCGACGGGCCGGGCCCGATGCAGATCGCCTCGTCGGCCAGGCCGACATGCTTGAGGTTGCGATCCACCGTGGAATGTACCGCTACGGTCTTGATGCCGAGGCTGTTGCAGGCGCGCAGTACGCGCAGGGCGATTTCGCCGCGATTGGCGATGACGACTTTTTCTAGCATGGGAGTGGGGAGTCGGGAATGGGGAATGGGAAGATCAACATCATGTTCATCGCGCCGCCTTGGGCTGACTGAGTGCGTTGAGCAATGCCGTGAGTCTTGCGAAGACGCGATTGATGAGGTCGTTGACAGGCTGAGGTATCGGAGCAAAGCCTGATCGGATTGCGATCTGGTACTGCGTGTCCAGCTCCGACAAAGAGCCGTGCGCAATCGAGAGAAAGCGTTGGTATTCCTGTCTTGATCGACGTGCTGCACCTTCGGCAATATTCGACGGGACGCTGATTGCCGCACGTCGAAGCGGTGAGGTCAATCCAAAGCGTTCGGTATCGGGGAAGATTGCAGAAAATTCGTAAACCGCTTCCACCAGATGCATGGCGTCGGGCCACACCTGCAGGTCTTCGTGCGGTCGCTTCGGCGATTCCCGATTCTCCATTCCCGATTCCCGGCAACTCAGGCAATCACGAACATCGGCTCGTCGAATTCCACCGGCTGGCCGTTTTCGACCAGGATCGCCTGCACGGTACCGGCGACCTCGGCCTCGACCTGGTTGAACATCTTCATTGCCTCGATCACGCCCAGCGTCTCGCCGGCCTTGACCTGCTGGCCGATCTTGACGAAGGGCGACGCGCCGGGCGTGGCGGATGCGTAAAAGGTGCCGACCATGGGCGCCTTCACTACATGTCCGGCAGGCAGTGCGTCAGCGGCTGGGGCTTCGGGCGCGGCAGCCACCGGTGCGGCCGCGACGGGAGCCGCACCGGTGGATACCGGAACGGTGACAGGCGCGGCAACCGGCGCGGAACCTTTCGGTACGCGTGACAGACGCACGACTTCCTCGCCCTCCTTGATTTCCAGTTCGGCGAGGTTGGACTCCTCGAGCAAGTCGATCAGCTTCTTGATTTTGCGCAAATCCATCGGATCAGCCTTTGGTCAGTCATGCCACCGACGAGGTGGCTGGAAGGGAATGAGGTGGCGTTGGCGCTCTGGCGGCCCGGTTCAGGCGCTGGCAGGGGAAGCTGTTTGCAATCGCTGGATCGCCGCTTCCAGCGCCAGCCGATAACTGGTGCTGCCGAAACCGCAGATCACACCGACGGCCAGCTCCGAGAGATACGAATGGTGGCGGAACGATTCGCGCGCGAATACATTGGACAGATGCACCTCGATGAACGGAATCGCCACCGCCGCGAGAGCGTCGCGCAGTGCGACGCTGGTATGGGTGAAGGCGCCGGCATTGCACAAGATCACGGCGGTCTGGTCGTCACGCGCCTGCTGGACGCGTCCGATCAGTTCGTGTTCGGCGTTCGACTGGAACCAGACCAGTTCATGCCCGGCCGCTTGCGCGCGCTCGAGCAGTGACTGGTTGATCTCGACCAGGGTCTCGCGGCCGTAGATTTGTGGCTCGCGAAAACCCAGCAGGTTGAGGTTGGGCCCATGCAGGACCAGGATCTTGGCCATGAAACCACCCAGTTTGCGTCCGGAGATCCCGGCACCCGGCGCAGTGTGCGCGCACCGGCCAATGTTGTCCAGTTCACTGTAGATCGGCGATGTTCAACGGAGAAGGGCGGGAATCGCCCTACGCTCGCGTATCTCCAGCGTGGATCAGGGGGGTGTAGTGGCGGGTGCCAGCCATTGCTCCAGTTGCGGGCGCGACAGCACGCCAGCATGTGTCGCGATAATGCGCCCAGCCGCATCGACCAACACGCTGAAAGGCAGGATTTCGCGCTTGTCACCCAGTTGCAGCGAGGTGCTCGGAGGCTCGATTCGACCCAGCAAGATCGGGTAACTCACTGGATGTGCACGCAGAAATGCACGAACACGAGTGGGTTCATCCATGGCAATCCCCAGCACGATCGCCCCTTGCCCGCCGAACTTCTCCTGAGCCTGGTTCAGCGCGGGCATCTCCTTCAGGCAGGGACCACACCAGCTGGCCCAGAAATTGATCAGCAAGCGTCGACCGCGATAATCGCTCAGGGCATGCGCGCGACCTTCAAGATCGGGCAGGATCAGTGCCGGCAGCGGTTTGCCGACCAGGGTGGACTCGGCGGATTCCTCCGGCGGCGCCTGCCGTCGATGCTGGACGATGCCGCCAAGGACAGCGGCTAGCACGGCCAGCAGCAGGATCACGTTGGTGCTGCGACTGAACATCAGCGCGCGGCGTCGCGCAAGGCGCGCTCGACGATCGAGGAGGTCAACACCGTGGACAGTTGCCGGCCCGGGCCGCCGTGCCGGGGAAACACTACATACAGCGGCACGCCCGGCGAGTGGTATTGCTCAAGGAACGCGCCGATGCTCGGATTCACGTCGGTCCAGTCGCCTTTCATGTAGACCGTACCGGTGCTTTGCAGCAGGTCGCGGAATCGCGGCGTATCCAGCACGGTATGCTCGTTCGCCTTGCAGGTGACGCACCAGTCGGCGGTCATGTCGACGAACACCGGCGTCCCGGCGGCACGCAGTTCGGCCAGTTTCTGCGGACTGTAGGCGACCACGCCGGTCGCGGCAACGGCGTTGCTGCCCGGTGCTGGCACGTGGGTCAGCAGGAGCATCGGTACCAAGGTGGCGACTGCCAGCACCGCCACGGCAAGCTTGCTGATCGCACCGCGCGAGCGGCTGCGCTCGAACCACCACAGAGTCATCGCCAGCAGCACCATTGCCACCAGCACCAGGCCGACCGCATCGGCCCCGCGCTGATTGGCCAGTACCCACACCAGCCACGCCGCGGTGAGGTACATCGGGAAGGCCAGCACCTGCTTGAGCGTCTCCATCCAGCGGCCCGGCTTCGGCAGCAGGCGCGCCAGCGCAGGCACGAAGCCGATCGCCAGGAACGGCATGGCCAACCCGATGCCCAGCGCCAGGAATACCAGGAACGCCGACAGCATCGGCGCGGTGAATGCGTAGACCAGCGCGCTGCCCATGAACGGCGCGGTGCACGGCGTGGCCACCACCACGGCCAGCACCCCGGTGAAAAAGTCGCCGGCCGGACCCGCGCGCCGGGCCAGGCCAGCGCCGGTATTGCCCAGCGACGCGCCGAACTGCACCACGCCGGACATCGATAAACCCACCGCCAGCATCACGCAGGCCAGGATGCCGACCACCAGCGGCTGCTGCAGTTGCGTACCCCAACCTAGGGCGTGACCGGCCGAACGCAGGGCCAGGATGCCCAGGCCTAGTGCGGCAAAACTGCACAGCACACCAGCGGTATAGAACAGGGCGTGGTTGCGGCGGGTGGTCGGGTTGTGGCCGCTCTCCAGCACGCTCACCGCCTTGATCGAAAGCACCGGCAGCACGCAGGGCATCAGGTTCAGCACCAGTCCACCGGCCAGCGCCAGCAGCAAGGCGGCGAACAGGCCGAGCTGCAGCGGGCCGGTGCCGGCGTCTGCGGCGCTCGCCGGCGCGGCGGGTGCACTCGCACCGGCAAGCGCCGCCGAGCTGCTGCCCAGATCGATGGTCACACTGCGACTCATCAGCGGGTAGCATAGGCCGCCTTCCTGGCAGCCCTGGAAGCTGGCCTCCAGTTTCAGTTGCGGGCGGCCGGCCAGATCACCTTCCACCGTCACCGGCACCTCGACCTCGTCGAAGTACACCGTGACATCGCCGTAGTGCTCGTCGTGATGTGCCACGCCGGCCGGCCATGCCGGTTTCAGGGCGAGCCCGGGGGCGTCGGGCAGTCGCAGGGTGGTCTGGTCGCGATACAGGTAATAACCCTTGGGCATCGTCCAGCGCAGCAGCAAGCGGTGCGGAGCCTGCGCCAGGGCCGCAAAGTGGAATGCCTGCTCGGGCAACAGCGCGGACGCGGGCGTGCTGAAGGGCGAGTTGTCGATCGCGCGCAGCGCAGCACCCCATGACCCGGCAGCCGCTGCCGGCGTCGTCGCACTGCCCTGTGCCGGCAGTGGCAGATCCAGCTGCTCGGTATGCGGTGGATAGCAGATCTTCGGGTCGACCTCGTGACAACCCTGGTACTGCACGGCGAGGCGCAAACGGGTGGTGCCGGCGGCCACCCTGTAGGGGATGCTGGCGTCGACACCGTGGTGATAGATCTCCACGTCACCGAGGTATTCGTCGTGATGCTTTTTGCCGTCGGGCAGTTGGGCCTCACCGAGGGTGACGCCGTCGCCGGACTTGAACTTCATGCGGCCGCGGTAGAGGTAGTAATCCGGGGCGATCTTCCAGTGCAGTTTCACTACGCCGGGCGTGCTGGCATCGGCGCTCAGCTGGTAGGCCTCGGTAACCGGCAACAGCTCGCCCGTAGCCCGCGCGAACGCGGGCGAGGCAGCGCACAGCAGGCCCAGGTAGAGCAGCAGGCAGGTGGCCATTCGGCCGATGGACAACGAACGCATCACGACTCCAGCAGCGAAAATCTGTGCGGGCAGGTATCCGCGCATTATGACTCAGGCGGGTCTCACGGCCGCGGCTTGCTTCATTTCGCTGTGCCGGGCTCGATCGGTCAGTCGTGGCTCTGCCGGCGAACCCAGTCGAGGTAGGCCTCGTGCCCTTGCACCACCGGCACCGCGATCAACTCCGGTACTTCATATGGATGCAATTGCAGCAGCCGACGTTCCAGCGCGGCCAGGCGGGAATCGGTGGTCTTGATCAGCAGCAGTACCTCGGCATCGCTGTGTACGGCGCCTTCCCAACGGTAAGTCGAGCGGATGCCGGACAATTGGCTGACGCAGGCGGCCAGCCGCTCGCTGACCAGGGTTTCGGCGATCCGCCGCGCGCTGGCGTCGTCGGGACAGGTGCAATAACACAGCAAAACGGCGTCAGGCATACTCCGCAGCGTAGCGTGCGCAGCTGGCGAGCGCATCCGGCTCGCCCGATCCGTGACGGACGTGGGTCGCTGGCCCTTGAAACCTGCTCCCGCCCACCCAATTAGCTGTACGTTCCCGCTTCAAAAGTTCTTGCAACGGCGATCTGTATCGCTAGAATTGGCACTCACTAACCATGAGTGCTAGCAAGACCGGTGAATCGGGTCTCGCAAGCCTTGTCCCACCTCAATCGACATTGGAGTCCTTCCATGAGCAAACTGCGTCCGTTGCATGATCGCGTCATCATCAAGCGTCTCGAAGAAGAGCGCGTTTCAGCCGGGGGCATCGTGATCCCCGACAGTGCCACCGAGAAGCCCACCCGCGGCAAGGTCGTCGCCGCCGGTACCGGCCTGATCATGGCCGACGGCAAGGTGCGCCCGATGTCGCTGAAGGAAGGCGACACCGTACTGTTTGGCAAGTACGCGGGCCAGGAAATCAAGATCGATGGCGAAGACCTCGTGTTCCTGAAGGAAGACGACATCGTGGCCGTGATCGAAGGCTGATGGGTTGGGGCTTGGTTGGTTGAGCGCAGATCAAAAGCGCGCACGCCAGTCGCCTGCGGCTCCTTCTTGCAGCACTTTCGCGACGTTTCCCATTCTTAAATTAAATTTTTTTGAGGCATAAAAATTATGGCAGCCAAAGAAGTACGTTTCGGCGAAGACGCCCGCGCCCGCATGCTCAAGGGCGTGAACACCCTGGCCAATGCGGTCAAGGTTACCCTCGGTCCCAAGGGCCGCAATGTCGTGCTCGAAAAGAGCTTCGGCGCCCCCACGATCACCAAGGACGGCGTGTCCGTCGCCAAGGAGATCGAGTTGGCCGACAGGTATGAGAACCTGGGCGCGCAGATCGTCAAGGAAGCCGCTTCCAAGACCTCTGACGTGGCCGGTGACGGCACCACCACCGCCACCGTGCTGGCGCAGGCGTTCATCCAGGAAGGCCTCAAGGCGGTTGCCGCTGGCATGAATCCAATGGATCTCAAGCGTGGCATCGACAAGGCCGTCACGGCTGCCGTCGGCGAGCTGAAGAAGTTCTCCAACCCGACCGCGAACGACAAGGAAATCGCCCAGGTCGGCACGATCTCGGCCAACTCCGACACCAACATCGGCGACATCATCGCCGAGGCCATGAAGAAAGTCGGCAAGGAAGGCGTGATCACGGTCGAGGAAGGTTCCGGCCTGGACAACGAGCTGGACGTGGTCGAGGGTATGCAGTTCGACCGCGGCTACCTGTCGCCGTACTTCATCAACAACCAGACCTCGCAGCAGGTCGAAATGGATGACCCGTACATCCTGATCCACGACAAAAAGGTCTCCAACGTGCGCGACCTGCTGCCGGTGCTGGAAGCCGTCGCCAAGGCCGGCAAGCCGCTGCTGATCGTGGCCGAGGAAGTGGAAGGCGAAGCGCTGGCCACCTTGGTGGTCAACACCATCCGCGGCATCGTCAAGGTTGCCGCCGTGAAGGCGCCGGGCTTCGGTGACCGTCGCAAGGCGATCCTGGAAGACATCGCGATCCTCACCAATGGTCAGGTCGTGTCCGAGGAAGTGGGTCTGTCGCTGGAAAAGACCACGATCAACGATCTGGGTCGCGCCAAGCGTATCGTCATCACCAAGGAAAACACCACGATCATCGACGGCGCCGGCGAAGCGGCGAAGATCCAGTCGCGCATCGCGCAGGTCAAGGCGCAGATCGAGGAGACCTCCTCTGACTACGACAAGGAGAAGCTGCAGGAACGCGTGGCCAAGCTGGCCGGTGGCGTGGCAGTCATCAAGGTCGGTGCCGGCACCGAGATCGAGATGAAGGAAAAGAAGGCCCGCGTCGAAGACGCTCTGCATGCCACGCGTGCGGCCGTCGAAGAAGGCGTGGTGCCCGGTGGTGGCGTGGCCTTGATCCGTGCACTGAAGGCGGTCGAAGGCCTGAAGGGCGACAACCCCGATCAGGACCTGGGCATCGCGATCACCCGTCGCGCGCTGGAAGCGCCGCTGCGCGCGATCGTCGCCAATGCCGGTGAAGAGCCGTCCGTGGTCCTCAACAAAGTCAAGGAAGGCAAGGGCAACTTCGGTTACAACGCGGCCACCGGCGAGTTCGGTGACATGGTGGCGATGGGCATCCTGGACCCGACCAAGGTGACTCGCACCGCGCTGCAGCACGCGGCCTCGGTCGCTGGCCTGGCGATCACCACCGAGGCGATCATCGCCGAACTGCCGAAGAAGGAAGACCACAGCCATGGCGGCGCTGGTGGCGGCATGGGTGGTATGGGCGGCATGGGTGGCATGGGTGGCATGGACTTCTAAGTCCGGCTTGCCGCGCTTCCAAACGAAAAACCCCGCTTCGGCGGGGTTTTTCATTTCAGACTCCTTAAGCTCACCAGTGTCCATGGCGCTGGGCTCAGTCGTGATCGGCGGGTCGGTTCAGGGCCTGCCAGGCTCACTTTCCAGCGCGGCGGTGAGCTTGCTGCGCAAGCTGGTGAGGCCGTCACTGACGCGCTGGTTCTGCCCTTCGTGCTGCTTGCGCAGACTCAGGAATTCATGCGCGACACTGATCGCCGTGAGTACCGCCAGCCGTTCGAAACTGGGGGCCTTGGCATGGACGCGCAGTTCGCGCATCTTGCGGTCGAGGTAGCCCGCCGCCTCAAGCAAGCCTTCGCGTTCTTCCGGCGCGCAGGCGATCAGGAATTCTCTGTCGATCAGTCGCAGCGCGACCGGTTCACTGCTGGACATGGTTTCTTTCAGCCGTTGCTTTCAAGCGATTTCAGCCGCTGGATCATCGCCTCGACGCGGCTGCGTGCCTGCTCGTTGCGGGCCAGCAAACCGGCGCGCTCGCCGGACAACTGTTCCTGACTCTGGCGCAGGCTGCGGTTTTCCTCGTTGAGTCGGCGCACCGTATCGAGCAGCTGATCGAGTTGTCGGCCCAGGGCGGCCAACTCTTGCTGGACAGGGTCAACATGGTCTGGCGTACTCATGGCCGAAACTATAACAGGACACCGGCACGATTCTGCGAGACCATCGACAGCGCGGGCCGTCGTGTCGCTGCATTAAACTGTTGGCCTTTCCCGCAGGAGCACCACCATGCCGGCTACCGGGCCTCTGGGCCACGATGACATCGATGCATTGATCATGCGCCTGCGCCTGGGTACTGACGCCAGCGAGCTGCATGGCTCGCTGTGCGGCTACCTGGCCGGAGGCGGCACACTGTACGGGAGCGCGGTACTTTCCGCGTTGCAACTTGACGGCGAAGTGACCGCGCCGACCGATCGTGATCTGGCGGTGCTGGATCAGCTGGCGCATCAGAGCGAGACCGAACTGATCGACCCGGAACTGGGTTTCGAGCCCATCCTGCCGGAAGACGACCGCCCCTTGACTGAGCGCGCGGAGGCAATGGTCGACTGGTGCCGCGGGTTCCTTGGCGGCTTTGGCCTGGCCGGTGCGCCAGCGCACGCGAACTTGTCGGACGAGGCACAGGAAATCCTGCGCGACTTGGGCATGGTGGCGGCCTCGTCGTTCGATTTCGGCAACGAGAGCGAGGACGAGGATGCGTTGATCGAGGTGCATGAGTTCGTGCGCATGGCCGCGGTGCTGTTGTTCACCGAATGCAGCGCGCGCGATGCTTCCTCCGGCGGAACCGTGCATTGATCCCCACCACGGCAGGTCTGGCCGGATTGGCGATCAGCACCGACGAATTCGCGCGTCGACGGCGCCAGTTGATGAAGATGGCGGGCCCCGAGGCGGTGCTGCTGGTGGCTGCCGCCCCCCAGCGCATGCGCAATGCGGATGCCGCGTGGCCGTACCGGCAGGATTCGGATTTCCACTACCTCAGCGGCTTTCCCGAGTCCGATGCCGTACTCGCCATGCTGCCCGGCCGGCAGCATGGCGAGGCGGTGCTGTTTTGCCGTGAGCGCGATCGCGAGCACGAGCGCTGGCACGGTCCGGGCATCGGCACCGGGCAGGCGGTGACGACCTACGGCATGGACGACGCGTTTCCGATCGAGGATATCGACGACATCCTGCCGGGCATGATCGAGGGCCGTGGCCGCGTGTATTGCCATTTCGGCCACGAGCCGGCGTTCGACGCGCAACTGCTGGGCTGGATACGTCGCCTGCGCCAGTTGCGCGGTGGTGGCGTGGTGCCGAAGGAATTCGTGGCGCTGGGTCACTTGCTGCACGACTTGCGGCTGTTCAAGTCGCGCGCCGAACTGAAACTGATGCGGGCCTCGGCGGCGATTGCGGTGGAGGCACACCTGGCCGCGTGGCGGCTGGCGCAGCCGGGTGGACATGAGTACGAGATCGAGGCCGAACTGCTCGGTGTGATCCGGCGCCATGGTGCGGTGCCCGCATTCGCCCCCACCATTGCCGGCGGTGCAAATGCCTGCGTGATGCACTACCAGAGCAACCGTGGGCCGCTGCGCGAGGGTGAGTTGCTGCTGATCGACGCTGGCGCGGAAGTGGATTGCTATGCCTCCGACATCAGCCGCACGTTTCCGCCCAATGGCCGCTACAACCGCGAGCAGCGGGCGCTGTACGAGGTAGTGTTGGCTGCGCAGCTGGCGGCAATCGACGAAGTGCGGCCGGGACGGCCGTTCAACGCCTCGCACAATGCGGCGGTACGCGTGCTGACCGTGGGCCTGTGCGAGCTTGGTTTGTTGAAGGAGGGCGCCGACGAGGCGATCGCCGCGGGCAGTTACCGGCGATTCTTTGCCGCCAAGACCGGCCACTGGCTGGGTCTGGATGTGCACGATGTGGGCGACTACCGCATCGATGGCCAATCGCGCCTGCTCGAGCCGGGCATGGTGCTGACGGTGGAACCGGGCCTGTACGTCGCCGTGGATGATCGCTCGGTGGCCGAGCGCTGGCGCGGCATTGGCATCCGCATCGAGGACGATGTGGCGGTGACCCGCGAAGGCCATGAAGTGCTTACCGCGGCGATGCCGAAAGAGCCCGGGCAGATCGAGGCGCTGCTCGCCGGACGCTGATTGCCAGCCCGGTTGGACTGTTCGATCGTGGCCGTCAGGCCTGCGCCAGCCAGCTTTCGAGCCGGGCGGCGTCGATGTCGGTGATCGCGATGATGCGGTAGCCGGCCCAGATCTGCCCGGAGCTGGCGGCATGTTCGTGCCACTGTTCCTGGATGCCTACTTCAATGGGCTGCGACTGCACCAGTGCGCAACCGGTCGGCGGCAGCGCGATGCTGACCTGGTAGAGCGCCTCGCTGCGTGGCGCCTGCGAGGCGATCAGCAACATGCCGCTGCTGGAAAGGTTGCCCAGGTGGCCGATCGGCTCGCCGCGGATCACGTCGGTGACGATCGCGTTGCCGGACGCGCGTTTGCGCGGCGCGCGGCGCTGGTTGAGGGGAACGCTTGGCGGACTCATCGGTGCCTGGACTCCACTGGCTTGGCGCTGCGAGCAAGCGCTGCCGACTGGCGCAGGTTGCCGGTGAAACTGCGCCAGGCGCGATCAAGCAGGCTCTCGGACTCCGCCGGCACCTCGCAGGCGCGGCCACTGGCGATCTCGTGGGCCAACTGCGCCATACTCATTTCCTCGCCGCGCTGGCCACGGCGGCTGACCAGCAGGCAGCGCCCGGATATCGGCGAATACCAGACGAGTTTGCGTCGTGCGATCTGCCCGCTGGTGGGGTCGACGAACTCGAACCAGCTGCCGAACGGCAGTTTGCGCAGATGCTGTTCGATGTGCAGCTCGCGTGGGTCGACGGCGGGCAATCCCGTTTCCGGTGCAGGCGGCGACAAAGTCGTGGCCTTCGCCACTGCCGCAGGCTTGACCGACTTGACGGCCGGGCTCGCAGGGGCTGGCGCAGGGTCGGCGTGCTGTTCGCCCAGTCGCTGGTGCTGTTTCAAGCGCAACGCGAGGTCGGTGGCGCTGGGCAGTTCGACGGCAGACTCTTGCGTGCCGGCGCCGAGCAGGCGCTGTGCCACCTGCACCGCTTCCTGCGCGTGCATGCCGATTTGCTGCAGGCCACTTTCCACCTCTTGCTGCAATTGCAGGTGGTCGGGCGTTGGCAGGCGCCCGAGCAACTGGTCGGTGATCGCCAACTGCGTCCTGAACGCGGCGCTGTCCTCACCGTGCCGCAGCAGGGTCAGCGCCAGCACATCGGACCAGGCGCGATCGAGCAGCGCGCGCAACAGTCCGCGCGGTGGCGATTGCGCAAAACGTTCGGCCATCAGCGTGCCGGCGCGATGGCGGGCCTGATCCAGCCGCTCGCGACCCTGCGCTGCTTCGACGTGGCGGCGCTCGGCGGCCTGCGCCTTGCGCGTGAGCAACGCCAGATGATGTTCGATATCCGCCAGCAGCGTGGTGTAGAGCCCCGCACTGGGCGGCTCCTGGTTGGCGCGGTTGACCAGTTGTTCCAGCTTGGTTGCCAGCGGCCGGTTGCTCTCGTCGTCGCTGCCGTCCAGCCAATCGTTGGCGACGGCGGTGACGGTATCGAGCAGTTGCCGCGCGGGATGGTCGCGTTTCTCGAAGAAGCTGTGGTCAGCGACCGCCACGCGCAGCACCGGCAATTGCAGGTTGTGGAGTAGGCTGCGGGCGTTGCCGCCGTGTTGCAGTTGTTGGCCCAACTGTTCGAACAGCCCGGCGACAAGCTCCACCGTATCGCCCTGTTCGCTGCTGAGCTGGGTGCGCGGCGCGTCTGCAGGTTGGCCCAGGTTGAGCTGGGCCAGCAGTTCCTCGCGCAGGCGACCTGCGCTGCGTAGCTCGCGGCTGGCGTGGTCGGTGACCTGGGCCAGGTGCTGTTGCAGCGCGCCGAGTGCCAGTTGCAACTCATCCTCGCTGGCGACCTGGCCGGCGATCTCGCCGGTTGCCATGCGCTGGCCACCACGCCGTTGCGCCAGCAGGTCACGCAGGGATTCCAGCACATGGATCGAGTCCTCGCCGGGACCGCCGCCCTGGGGTTTGCTCGCGCTCTCCGTGGCGGCGGGCTCGCTCGCTGGCGTGGCTTCGGGCATGCCCGGGCGCGAGTGCCGGTTGACGTGGCGCGGTGCCGGGACGCTGCGCAGCTGTGGCAGGATACCGTCTGACTGCCAGCACAGGTTGATGGCGCTGTACAAGCCGGCCAGCGCAGGGAGGACCGACCGGTCGAAGTGTTGCAGCAACAAGACTTGATGTTCGAGCGCAAGGCCCAGCTCGGTGCTTGCGTGCTGGAACGCCTTGGCCAGGGCATACGGTCCCAGCGGCAAGCCAGGACCTTCCAGCGGCGGCGAGCCGATCAACACGGCCAATCGATAGCCAAGCTCGTACAGGGCGCGTCTATGGCGCGTGTCACCACGCGCACCCACCTGCTCCAGCGCCATCGAGATTTCCTGCACGCTGGGGTCGAGCAGCTCCAGCGTATGCCATGGAGTGACTTCGGCACTCGCCTCGGCAGATGGGTCCGCGGTTCGGTCCAACTCGCTCAGGCCCTTGCCTACTTGCTCCATGAAGGACTGGGCGAGACGGTTTTGCCCTTGCAGCACGCACTGGCGGCTGGCGAAGCATTTGTGCTGTTCATCGGAGCGCTGGGCATGGTCGGCCAACGTGAAAAGCTGCCTCTCGAACTCGCGCAGACAGTGGCGAACCGGTTCGTGTAGACCCTCTACGCACAAGCTGTAGCTGGTCTCGATCAGTTGCTGCGCGCGGGCGGGCCACCGTACGTGTTGCAGGCAGTCGGCCGAGTGCGACCCGGGCGGGCGGCGCAGATCCTGTCCGGCATTCATGAATGAAACCTGCCTGATTCCCCAGTGTGCGCTCAGTCTATGCCCGTTGCTGCGGCTATGCCATCGTCTTGAAAGGACAAGATCAACCCAGGAAACCGGCGATCACGTCGTTCAGGAACCGCTGGCCCAGGGCGCTGGTGTGCAGCCGCTGCGTATCGGCGCGTAGCCAGCCGCGCCGATACGCAGCGGCCAGCGGCGCCGCGATGCTGGCCAGCGGTAGACCGGTGCGCTCGGCGAAATCAGCCAGCGGCACGCCATCGATCAGGCGCAGCGCATTCAACATGTATTCGAACGGCAGCTCCGCGGCAGCGACCACGTGGTCGCCGCCGATCCGTGCCTGACCGCCTTTCGACTCCATGTACGCGCGCGGGCCGCGGGTCTTCCAGCGCCGGCGCAGCTCGCCGCCGGCCGGGTCGCTGAGCTTGCCGTGGGCGCCGGCACCGATGCCGAGATAGTCACCGAACTGCCAGTAGTTGAGGTTGTGCACGCAGCGTCGGCCCGGTTGCGCATAGGCCGAGATTTCGTACTGGCCGTAACCGGCGTCGGCCAGCCTCGCCTGGCAGGCTTCCTGCATCGCCCAGGCCTGGTCGTCGTCCGGCAACGGCGGCGGGTTGGCCGCGAACACCGTATTCGGTTCCAGGGTGAGCTGGTAATGCGAGATATGCGTCGGACCCAACGCAACCGCTCGCTCGACATCGGCGAGCGCGCCAGCGAGGGTCTGCCGCGGCAGCGCGTACATCAGGTCGAGGTTGATGTTGGCGTAGCCGGCATCCTGGGCCGACTTGACCGCGGCCTCTGCTTCCGCGGCTGAATGGATGCGGCCGAGGCGCCGCAGCTTGTCGTCGTCGAAGCTCTGCACGCCGAACGAGATGCGCTTGACTCCGGCGTCAAGATAACCCTCGAAGCGGCCGTGCTCGACTGTGCCGGGATTGGTTTCCAGCGTGATTTCGGCGTCGTCTGCCAGCGCCAGGCGTTCGCGCACGCCATCGAGCAGGCGTGCGATCAGTTCGGGCGAAAACAGGCTCGGCGTGCCGCCGCCGAAGAAGATGCTGATCACCGGTCGATCCTGCAGCGCGGCGGCGAAGTCGACGCGGTCGGCGTCGAGGTCGGCCAGCAGATGGTCGATGTATTCGGCATACGGCGGCGGCGTGCTGCGCAGGCCATGCGAGTTGAAATCGCAGTACGGGCACTTTTTCACACACCACGGCATGTGGATGTACAGCGACAGCGGTGGCGCGAGCAGGCTCATCCGCGCAACTCCGCCAGGCGCGCCTGCAGCCTGGCCAGTGCCTGGCCGCGGTGGCTGAGGCGGTTCTTCAGCACCGGATCGAGTTCGGCGGCGCTGAGCTGCTGGCCGTGCGGCAGGAACAATGGGTCGTAGCCGAAGCCCTGTGTACCGCGCGGGGCGTCGAGTACCTGGCCGTGCCAGCGGCCTTCGACGATCAGCGGGGTGGGGTCGTCGGTGCGGCGCAGCAACACCAGCGCGCAGATGAAGCATGCGCCGCGCTGTTCGGCGGCCACGCCAGCGAGCGCGCGCAACAGTTTTGCGTTGTTGGCCGTGCTGTCGCCGTGGCCGCCGGCGTAGCGCGCCGAATGCAGGCCGGGCGCGCCGTGCAGATGATTCACGCACAGGCCCGAATCATCGGCCAGCGCGGGCAGGCCGCTGACCTGCGCCGCGTGGCGCGCCTTCAGTAGCGCGTTCTCGACGAAGCTCTGGCCACTTTCCTCGGCATCGTCGATACCCAGGCTGGCTTGCGCCACCACCTCGAAGCCGCTCTGTGCGAGCAAGGCGTTGAACTCTGCCAGCTTGCCGCGATTGCTGCTGGCCAGGACGATACGTTGTGTCATGGGTTCATCCCGTACCGCGTAGGGCGGGCATCGCAGGTCTTATTGACCCAGCGCCGCACGCTGCGCCGCGACCAGCTCGTTGATGCCCTTCTCGGCCAGCGCCAGCAGCGCGTCCATCTCGTGGCGACGGAAGGCATGGCCCTCGGCCGTGCCCTGCACTTCGATGAAGCCGCCGCCGTCGTTCATCACCACATTCATGTCGGTGTCGCAGTCGGAGTCCTCGGCGTAGTCGAGGTCGAGCACGGGCACGCCCTTGTAGATGCCCACCGAGACCGCGGCGATCGCGCCCACGATCGGGTTGCGTTTCAGATTTTCGCGCCGCATCAGTCCATTCACCGCATCGACCAGGGCCACGTAGGCGCCGGTGATCGCCGCGGTGCGGGTGCCGCCGTCGGCCTGCAGCACGTCGCAGTCAAGCGTGATCACGCGCTCGCCGAGCGCCTGCCGGTTGACGCAGGCGCGCAGGCTGCGGCCGATCAGGCGCTGGATCTCCATCGTGCGCCCGCCCTGGCCGCCGCGAGCGGCTTCACGCTGCATGCGGGTGTGGGTGGCGCGCGGTAGCATGCCGTATTCGGCGGTGATCCAGCCTTCACCCTTCCCGCGCAACCAGGCTGGCGTGCGGTCTTCGATGCTGGCGGTGCACAGCACACGGGTGTCACCGAAGCTCACCAGTACCGAGCCTTCGGCGTGGCGGGTGTAGTGGCGTTCGAGGGTGACGGTACGCAGCTGGTCGCTGGCGCGACCGCTGGGGCGGCGGATGTCATTCATGCGGGGGAATTCATGGGGCAGATCCTGGCGGCGCTTGACCGGATTGGGCAAGCCGGGACCGGAGAGTTTACCATTGCGGACTTCCTTGACCTCCAGACGGCGCGCCGATGATCCGCAGCATGACCGCCTACGCCAGCGCTGAAACCACCGGCCCAGCCGGCACGCTCAGCTGTGAGCTGCGCACGGTGAATCACCGTTACCTCGAGCTGAGTCCACGCCTGCCGGACGATCTGCGCGCGTTTGAATCGCAGTTGCGCGAGCGGGTGGCGGCGAAGCTGTCGCGCGGCAAGCTCGATCTCATCGTGCGTCGCAACGGCGATGCGCACAGCGAGTCGCTGCAGGTCAATCGCACCTTGCTGGCGCGCCTGTCCGAGTTGAACCTCGACATGGTCGCCATGTTTCCGGGCATGCAGGTGCAGTTGACCGAATTGTTGCGTTTCCCCGGCGTGATGCAGCAGGCCGAGATCGATCCCGAGGCGCAGCAGGCCGCGTTGTTCGACGTGCTCGAGCGCTCGCTTGACGCGCTCACCGCCACCCGTGAGCGCGAGGGTGCGAAGCTTGCGGCGATCCTGCACGAGCGGCTCGATGCCATCGAGCGAGTGGTCACCGACGTGCGCGGCTGGATGCCGGAAATTCGTGCCGCGCTGCGCACCCGCCTGGAGACGCGCCTGGCCGATCTCAAGCAGCCGGTCGAGCCGGGCCGGCTGGAGCAGGAACTGGTGCTGCAGATCACCCGCACCGACGTCGACGAGGAGCTGGACCGGCTCAGTACCCATATCGACGAGAGCCGCCGTGTGCTGGACCTGGCCGAACCGGTCGGTCGCCGGCTCGATTTCCTGATGCAGGAGTTCAACCGCGAGGCGAATACGCTTGGCTCCAAATCGGTCGACGCGCGCAGCACCAATGCCGCGGTCGAACTGAAGGTATTGATCGAGCAGATGCGCGAACAGGTGCAGAACATCGAATGAGCGCCGCTGACGCCACGCGTACACCGCTCGAGGGCACGCTTTTCGTGGTCGCCGCCCCGTCGGGTGCCGGCAAGTCCACCCTGGTCAACGCGCTGTTGCAGCGCGAGAGCGCGATCTCGCTGTCGGTGTCGCATACCACGCGTGCGCCGCGTGCGGGCGAGCAGTACGGGAGGCATTACTACTTCGTCGATCGTGCCGAGTTCGAGCGCGAGCTGGCCCAGGGCGTTTTTCTTGAGCACGCCGAAGTGCATGGCAACCTGTATGGCACCTCGCGCGCTACGGTGCAGGAGTTGCTTGCGCAGGGGCGTGACGTGCTGCTGGAGATCGACTGGCAGGGTGCCGAACAGATTCGCCGCAGCAAGCCCGATTGCGTCAGCGTGTTCATCCTGCCGCCGTCGCGGGCCGAGCTGGAACGTCGCTTGCGCGGGCGCGGCTCGGATTCGGCGGAGGTGATCGAACGCCGCCTGCGCAATTCGCGTGGCGAGATTGCCCACGCCCGCGAGTTCGACTACATCCTGGTCAACGACGTGCTCGAGCAGGCGCTGGCCGACCTGCAGGCGATCGTGCGCGCAGTCCGCCTGCGCAGTATCCTGCAGTGGCAGCGCCATGAAGGGCTGATCGCCGACCTGCTGGCGGCTGAAGCTTGAGTGGCCGACAATCTCGCTGCGCATGGCCTTCACGCCGCGCTTCGGCTACCTTGAGCGTATTCCCCGTTGCACTTGCCGCCCATGACCGATCCCGTTGACGCCACGCCTGACGACGCCACCCTGGTGCGAATCCGTGGCCTGACCACGGTGCTCGGCGGCAAGACGATCTTCGATGCGCTGGACATGGACATCCCGCGCGGCAAGATCACCTCGATCATGGGCCCCAGTGGCACCGGCAAGACCACCTTGCTCAAGCACATCACCGGGCAGATGCACGGGGATGCCGGCAGCGTTCATGTCGACGGCCGGGAGGTAGCGGCGCTGTCGCGGCAAGGGCTGTACAAGTTGCGCGAAGGGATCGGTTACCTGTTCCAGAACTCCGCGTTGTTGACCGATTTTGACGTGTTCGAGAACGTGGCGTTTCCGCTGCGCCAGCACACGACATTGCCGGAGGTGCTGATCCGCAACCTGGTGCTGATGAAGCTGCAGGCGGTCGGCCTGCGCGGCGCCGCGCGGCTGATGCCCAACGAGCTCTCTGGCGGCATGATGCGAAGGGTGGCGCTGGCGCGGGCGATCGTGTTCGATCCGCAGTTGATTCTGTATGACGAGCCGTTCGTCGGGCTCGACCCGGTGGCGTTGAACCAGGTGCTGAAATTGATCCTTACCCTGAACCAGACGCTGGGCATCACCAGTGTGGTGGTTTCGCACGAACTGGCGGCCGTGCAGCAGATCGCCGACCAGGTGATGTTGCTCTCCAACGGCAAGGTGGTCGCGCAGGGCGACCCGAAGACGATCGCCGACGACGGTTCACCGTGGACGCGGCAGTTCTTCGGCGGCGAGGCGGATGGCCCGATTCCATTCCGCTATCCGGCGGGCGACTACGCCACCGAGCTTGGCTTTGCCGGAGCCGCGAAATGAGCGCGCGCGCATCGCAAGGCCGCAACGTGGCGACCAATTCGCTGGCCCAGATCGGCCACTGCGGCCTGTTCCTGCTGACCCTGCTGGCGGCGATTCCGCGCAGCTTCCGTTACCTGCGCGAGACGATCCGCCAGCTGTGGTTCGTCGGTGCGATGAGCCTGACCATCATCATGGTGTGCGGGTTGTTCGTCGGTATGGTACTCATGTTGCAGCTGTACCACGTGCTGTCGATCTTCGGCGGGACCTCGGCCAGCGGCATGGTGGTGGCATTGTCGGTGTATCGCGAGCTGGGCCCGGTGGTCACTGCGTTGTTGTTCGCCGGTCGAGCCGGCACCGCGATCACCGCCGAGATCGGCCTGATGCGCGCCACCGACCAGATTTCCGCGATGGAGATGATGGCGGTCGACCCGATTGCCTACGTCGCTACGCCGCGCTTCCTGGCCGGGCTCATCGCGATGCCGCTGCTGAGCTGCGTATTCAGCGCGATGGCGATCTTCGGCGGCCACCTGGTCGGCGTGACCTGGCTGGGCATCGACAACGGCACGTTCTGGGCCAACATGACTGCCCAGGTCGACGTACCCACCGACATCGTCAACGGCGTGCTGCTGAAGAGCCTTGCGTTCGGCGCGGTGGTGTCGCTGATCGCGGTGTTCCAGGGCTTCACCACGCCACCGACCAGCGAGGGCGTGGCCTATGCCACCACCCGTACCGTGGTCGCCTCGTCGATCGCGATTCTTGCGCTCGACTTCGTGCTCACCGCTTTCCTGATGTAACTGCCATGACCTGTCGTTTTCCGAGGATTCTGCCGTGAGTCAAGCGAGAAGTTCCTATGCCATCGGCACCGGCCTGTTCATCGTGCTGGGTTTTGCTGCGCTGGCGTATTTGGCGACGCAAACCAGTTCGTTGGCCAACGTCCATCAGGGCGACAGCTATACGGTCAAGGCCGAGTTCACCAATATTGGTCAGCTGAAGGAGCGCGCACCGGTCAAGATCGCCGGGGTCCGCGTGGGCCAGGTGCAGTCGATCGCACTGGCTTCGGACCACGACGTGGCCGACGTGACGCTGTCGATCGACAAGCGTTACAACCATATCCCGCGGGATTCGGTCGCGACGATCTTCACCAGCGGCCTGCTCGGCGACCAGTACGTGGGCATCGAATACGGTCAGGCAAAACAGGTAGTGGCTGCCGGCGGCTCGCTGGCGCGAACCAAGTCGTCGCAGCCGCTGGAGGAGATGCTCGGCAAGTTCTTCGGCGCCGGTGGTGTGGTTGACAACGTCGGCGGCAGCTATGCGGTGACGGCCGATTTCACCAATGTCGGCACGCTCTCGGTCGGCGCACCGGTGAAGATGGCGGGCGTGGTGATCGGCCGCGTGCAATCGGTGCGCGTCGATCCGGTCAAGCTCAATGCCCGGGTCGTGCTGGCGATCGACAAGCGCTACAACCAGATTCCGGACGATTCGTCCGCCGCCGTGTTCACCAGCGGTTTGATTGGCAGCCAGTATGTTGCGATCCAGCCGGGTGGCTCGCCCGATGCCTTGAAGAACGGCGATGAGATGATCCTGACCCAGTCTGCGATGCAGTTGGAGGATCTGATCGGCAAGTTCATGGTGAATGGTTCGCCCGGCGACAAGAAGGATGCCGGTGACGGCAAGAAGTAGTCCGACCCCTGATTCGATTTTCCACCGGCGGCTGCTGCGCCGGACATGCCCAAGGAGTATTTCCATGTTGCGCAGACTGGCTTTTGCCGCCGCACTCGCGCTTGCCCTCGTGGCTGGTGCGCCTGCGTTCGCCCAGGATTCCGTTGCCGCCGCGCCGGCGGCCAGCCGGCAGACGCCCGAGCAGATCGTGCAGAGCATTGCCGATCAACTGGCCAGCGCGCTTGAGGGCCACCGCGACGAGCTGAAGCACAACAAGGAAAAGTTGATCAGCATCATCGACGAGGTGTTCCTGCCGCACTTCGACATCGACTATGCATCCATCCTGGTGCTTGGCCAGCATGCCCGCGCGGCGACGCCGGCGCAGCGCGAGCGCTTCGCGAAGGCGTTCTACAACTCGATCACGCATCGCTATGCCGAAGGTCTGCTCAACTACACCCGCGGCCGGGTCAAGGTGCTGCCGTTCAAAGGCGACCTCAACGACAAGCGTAGCGTGGTGCGCACCCAGGTGGTGCTGGACGACGGCAAGCTGGTCTCGATCGACTACGCCTTCCGCAAGAGCCGCAGCGGCGACTGGAAGGCCTACGACGTGATCATCGAGGGTATTTCCTACGTCACCAATTATCGCAACCAGGTCGATGCCGAGATCCGCAAGGTAGGTATCGAGCAGCTGATCAAGAACCTCGAGACCCAGGGCGAGCAGGCGCTGAAGACGATGGACAAGGACAGCAAGGGCGCCAAGTGAGCATGGCGCCAGACTTCCGGCTGGACACCGGCACGCCCGCCACGCTGGGCGTGAGCGGCGTGCTGAGCTTCGACAACGCGGCGGCGGCATGGCAGGCGATCCGATCGGCGCTGGCGTCCGGCGGTGCCACGCAACTCGACCTGTCCGGGGTCAGTCATTGCGACAGTGCGGGCCTGGCTTGCGTGCTGGCGGTCATTGCCGATGCGGGTCGGCATGGACAGGAGGTGCAGGTCACCGGCATGCCGGCTGGGATGCGGGCGCTGGCCCAGGTCTGCGAGGTTGATCGCCTGCTGAGCTGACGTGCAGACGGAGCGTGAGAGAACGTGCTGCAAGCCGACCCGAAGCCCGCGTCGCCAGGCTCCTAGGGCTTCCCGGTCTGCGTGGGATGGTTCTTTTCCCAGGCATGCTGCTGTTCGAGCAACTGGTCCGGGTCGAAGTCTGGTGTGTCCAGTCCCTGCATGCGCTCGATGATCGCCGCGGGCGGGTTGCCGTCGTAGATTTCGTACAGGCGCTGCTGCCGGTAGGCGTCGCGGATGAACACGTACGGGTCATATGCCGATTGCAGGAAGCTTTCTGCGTCGATCGCTCGCGAGCGCAGGGTTACCAGGTACATCGCCTGTGGCAGGTATTGCAGCCCGTTGTAGTGATGGTTCGCGGCGAACAGGCTCAGTGGATCGAAGAAATAGCTGTCGACCGGTATCCGCCAGATGTCGCGCGCCGTGCTGGGGCCGAGCAGGGGCACCATCAGGAAGTCGCCTTCCGGCGCACCCCAGCGTGCCAGCGTGATGCCGAAGTCGTTGTATTCAAGCGGCAGGCCGAGCTGGCTGGCCGGGTCGAAGAAACCGCCGATGCCCAGCGTCAGGTTGACCAGGAACCTGCTGGTGCTCTGCAGCGCCTGTTTGGGGCGCGCCTGCAGCACGTCGTTGGCCACCGTGATCGGCATGCGGATATTGGTGAAGAAATCGCTGAACGAGCGCCGCACCGGCGGGTTGGTGACCTTGCGATAGCCCAGCGCCACCGGGCGGATGACCGCCTTGTCCACCGCATTGTTGAATTTGTAGGCCTCGCGGTTGTACTTCTCCAGCGGGTCGTCGGTGCGCGGTTGGGCAATCGTGCAGCCGGCCAGGAGCGTGACTACGAGTACGGGTAACCAGCGGCGCGACAGGGAGGGGCGGCGTGAAGAGGGCATCGATGCTGGGTTTCGCGTCGGAGGGACAGTAAGTGTACTGTTTAGTATTATATCTTGCACGGCTTTCGACGTGCTTTCATGGACGCGCGCTGATCTGTGAGGCCAGCCCAGCATGATACGCGCCGCGCGCATTGCCAGCAAAGCACGCGCTCCACTACACTAACCATCCATATAAGTCATTATTCCCCGAGGAATTCGCATGGCACGTATTACCGTGGAGGACTGCCTCGAGGTGGTCGACAACCGTTTCGAGCTGGTCTTGATGGCGACCAAGCGCGCTCGCCAGCTCGAAAAAGGTGCCGAGCCGGCAGTCAACCCCGAGCATGACAAGCCGACCGTGCTGGCGTTGCGCGAGATCGCCGCGCGCCGCATCGACCAGGCCACCATCGATCAGATCGACAAGGCCGAGCGCGAGCGTGCCGAGCGCGAGGCACTGGAGTGGGCCGCCGCAGAGGTCGACGACGACCTCTCCAAGGGCGGCGACGACTGATGGACGATGACTGCCGGCGCAACGGCGGCTGTCGCATCGGTGGATCCGGTGTGACGATGCAGATGCGCGCAGCAGTCGCACCCCATTTCCTCACCGGGGTGGGCGCCTGAGTCGGCGCCAGTCACCGATGACTGCGACCGCGCCCCCTGTCCCAGTCGATCCGTCCGCGTTGCCGCCCTATGTGCTGGTGCTGAAGGAGCGCATCGCCTATCTGCCCGAGGCGCAGCTGGCCTTGGTGTTGCGCGCGTACGAAGTCGGCGCCAAGGCGCATGCCGGACAGGAGCGTCAGAGCGGCGAGCCATACATCACGCATCCGGTGGCGGTGGCTGGCATCCTGGCCGAGCTTGGCCTGGATGCCGAGACGATCATCGCGGCGATCCTGCACGACACTCTGGAAGACACCAAACTCACCCGCGAAGCACTGGCCGCGGAGTTCGGCGAGGTGGTGGCCGAGCTGGTCGACGGCGTCACCAAGCTGGACAAGATGCGCTTCGGCACTCGTCAGGAAGCGGATGCCGAGAGCTTCCGCAAGATGCTGCTGGCGATGGCGCGCGACCTGCGCGTGATCCTGATCAAGCTGGCCGACCGGCTGCACAACATGCGCACGCTGGGCTCGAAGGATCGCGCCTCGCGTCGCCGCATCGCGCGCGAAACACTGGAAATCTTCGCGCCGATCGCGCAGCGCCTGGGCATGAACAAATTCAAGGCCGAGCTGCAGGATCTGGGCTTCCGCACGCTGTATCCCGATCGTTATCGGGTCATCAGCGAACGCATCCGTGCCGCGCTGGGCAACCGCCGCGAGGCGATGGGCAAGATCGAGACGGCGCTGACCATGCGCCTGGCCGCCGAGCAGTTGCCGGCCCGTGTCGTGGGTCGGATCAAGTCGTCGTGGAGCATCTATTCGAAGATGCGCAACGAGCACAAGACCTTTGCCCAGCTGATGGACGTGTACGGCTTTCGCGTGGTGGTCGACAGCGCGACGAGGTGCTACATGGCGCTCGGCGTGGTGCACGCGTTGTACAAGCCGGTCGATCGCCGCTTCAAGGATTTCATCGCTATTCCCAAGGCCAACGGCTACCAGTCGCTGCATACCGTTTTGCTGGGGCCTTTCGGCGCACCGATCGAGGTGCAGATCCGGACCGCCGAGATGGATTCGGTGGCCGAGCGCGGTGTAGCCGCGCACTGGGCGTACAAGACGGAAAGCGGCCCGGCCAACAGCGCGCAGGTGCGGGCGCGCGAGTGGCTGTCCTCGATGGTCGACAGTTCGGCGCACACCGCGTCCTCGTCGGAATTCATCGAGAACGTCAAGATCGACCTGTTCCCCGACGAGGTTTACCTGTTTACCCCGCGCGGCGACATTTTCTCGTTGCCGCGGCATGCCACCGCACTCGACTTTGCCTATGCCGTGCATACCGACGTGGGCGACCATGCCGTGGCTGCGCGGGTCGACAAGAGGCTGACGCCGCTGCGCAGCCAGCTGGAGTCGGGCCAGCTGGTGGAGATCATCACGGCGCCGTCGGCGGTGCCGAACCCGACCTGGCTGGAGGTCGTGGTCACCGGCAAGGCGCGCACCGCGATCCGGCAATACCTGAAACACCTGCAGCACGAGGACGCGGTCGACTTCGGTCACCGCATGCTGGACCGCGCGCTGGATGCGCAGGGCAGCAGTCTGGACGCGATCCCGGTGGCCGTGCTCGATCGTTTCCTGGCCACCTCCAAGCTCAAGCGACTTGAGGAGTTGCTCTCGGATATCGCGCTGGGCAACCGCATGCCGGACGTGGTTGCCCGCCAGTTGCTGGGTTCGCGTGGAAAGAAGGCTGGCGGTTCGAAACACCCGGCCACGCTGGTGCAGGAGAAGATCCGCATCACTGGCGCCGAACGCGGTGTGCTCAGCTTCGCCAATTGCTGCCATCCGCTGCCTGGTGACGACATCGTCGGTTACCTGTCCTCGGGCAAGGGTATCGTGGTGCATCGCGACGAATGCCCGAACGTGGTCGAACTGCGCAAATCGCCCGAACGCTGCGTGGCGATCGAGTGGGATCGTGACGTGCAGGGCGATTATCGCGCGCAGCTGCGGATCGAGGTGATCAACCGCCCCGGCGTGCTGGCCACCGTGGCTGCGGCGATTGCCGCCGCCGATTCCAATATCGAGAACGTGGAGTATGTCGAGCGCGATACCTCGGCCGCGACCTTGCTGTTCTCGATGGAAGTGAAGCGCCGCAAGCACCTGGCCGACGTGATCCGCCGCGTGCGGCGCACCGGCGTGGTCAGCGCGGTGCATCGCTATCCCTTGTAAGCCGGGAATCGGGAATGGGGAATCGAGCATGGTTCAAAATCCCGAAGGTCTGAATGTTTGCTTTCTTCTGATCGCGCGATAGTCTTCCCGATTCCCCATTCCCGAGCACAGACCATGTCACGCAGCATCATCGCCACCGCCCAGGCTCCCGCCGCCATCGGCCCCTATTCACAGGCCGTGCGCGCCGGCGATACGGTGTATTTCTCCGGGCAAATCCCGCTCGATCCGGTCGCCGGCAACCTGGTCGACGGCGACATCAGCGCACAGACGCGGCGGGTATTCGACAACCTCGCGGCGGTGGCGCAGGCCGCCGGCGGTTCGCTGGCGCAGATCGTGCGGGTGGGCATCTACGTCACCGACCTGGCCAACTTCGCCGCGGTCAATGCGGTCATGGCCGAGTACTTCCAGCCACCGTACCCGGCGCGCTCCACCATCGAAGTGTCCGCCTTGCCGAAGGCGGCGCAAGTGGAGGTCGACGCGATCATGGTGCTCGACTGAGGCAACGCGTGGGCCGGCGCCCACAGTACGCGCCGGCAACGCCCTTACGGATGACGGCGCGGCTCGGGTAGGCTTGCAGGTCATGGCCGCCCGCACTGATCGTTCTGCTCCTGTTACCGCCACCGATCCCGGCGGCGCGCCGGTCGGCACGCTGGCCGGCGTTGGCCCGGCCTTGGTCGCGACGCTGGCCAAACTCGGACTGGAGCGGGTCCAGGACCTGTGGTTCCATCTGCCGCTACGCTACGAAGACAGGACTCGGGTTACCGCGATCGCGGACCTGCGTGCGGGTGAGCGAGCCCAGGTCGAGGGCGTGGTCGAGGCGGTCGAACGCGGCTTTCGCTACCGACCGCAACTGAAGGTGGCAATCAGCGACGACAGCCGGCAGACCCTGCTGCTGCGCTTCTTCCATTTCAGCCGCGCGCAGGCCGAGCAATTGCAGTCGGGCACGCGGCTGCTCTGCTACGGCGAGGTACGTCACGGGGCGCAGGGTCTGGAGATGGTGCACCCGAACTACCAGCGCCTGAGCGGCGAGGTGGCAGCCAGCGTCGACGAGCTGCTCACGCCGGTCTACCCGACCACCGAGGGGCTGGGTCCGAAACGGCTGGCGCGGGTGATCGGCAAGGCACTCGAACGGTTGCCGTCGGACGCGCAGCTGGAGTTGATCCCACCGGCGTTGCGTGCCGCGCACGGACTGGACTCGTTGCGCGACGCGCTGCTCTACGTGCACCGGCCACCACCCGATGCACCGATGAGCCAGCTGCTGCTGGGTCGGCACCCGGCACAGCAGCGCCTGGCCTTCGAGGAATTGTTGACCCAGCACCTGAGCCTCAAGCGCATGCGGGCGGCGGTCAGGCAACGGCGTGCGCCGGTGCTGGGTGGCCCAGGCGAACTGCGCCGGCAGTTGCTGGCCGGGTTGCCGTTCGAGCTGACGAGTGCCCAGCAGCGCGTCGGCGATGAAGTGGCGCGCGACCTGGCCTTGCCGCAACCGATGCTGCGGCTGGTGCAGGGTGATGTTGGCAGCGGCAAGACCGTGGTGGCGGCGTTGGCTGCGCTGGCGGCGGTCGAAGCGGGCTATCAGGTTGCCCTGATGGCGCCGACCGAACTGCTGGCCGAACAGCATCTCACCAATTTCCGGCAGTGGCTGGAGCCGCTCGGCGTCGAGGTGGAATGGCTGGCCGGCAAGGTCACTGGCAAGGCACGCAAGCTGGCGTTGGCGCGGGTCGCCGCGGGTGCCGCCGTGGTGATCGGCACGCACGCCCTGATGCAGGAAGGCGTGGCGTTCGCGCGCCTGGGTCTGGTGATCGTCGACGAGCAGCACCGCTTCGGCGTACAGCAACGCCTGGCCCTGCACGACAAGGGCCGGCACGATAATCTGGTGCCGCATCAGTTGGTGCTTACTGCGACCCCGATTCCGCGCACATTGGCGATGAGCGTGTATGCCGACCTCGACGTATCGTCGATCGACGAGCTGCCGCCCGGGCGCACGCCGGTGCAGACTGTCGCGATCTCCAATGCGCGCCGTGCCGAGGTGATCGAGCGCATCCATGTCGCTTGCGGTGAGGGGCGACAGGTGTACTGGGTATGCACGCTGATCGAGGAGTCCGAACAACTGCGCGCGCAGGCGGCGGAGGTCGCCCATGCCGAGTTGTCCGCCACACTTGCCGGCTTCGAGGTGGGTCTGATTCACGGTCGCATGAAGTCGAAGGAGAAGCAGGTCGTGATGGATGCATTCAAGTCTGGCGAGTTGGCCGTGCTGGTGGCGACCACGGTGATCGAAGTCGGTGTGGACGTGCCAAATGCCAGCCTGATGGTGATCGAGAACAGCGAACGGCTGGGGCTGGCGCAGTTGCACCAGCTGCGTGGTCGCGTCGGCCGCGGCGCGGTGGCGTCCAACTGCGTGTTGCTGTATCAGCCGCCGCTGGGTCAGCTGGCGCGGGAGCGGCTGCAGGTCATGCGCGATACCAATGACGGCTTTCGCATCGCTGAGAAGGACCTGGAACTGCGTGGTCCCGGCGAGGTGTTGGGCACCCGTCAGACCGGCCAGCTCGCCTTTCGTATCGCCGACCTCGCGCGTGATGCGCATCTGCTTGCGGCGGTGCAGATGGTAGGCGAGCGCATGCTGGCCGATCACCCGCGACAGGCCAGCCAGCTGATCGAGCGCTGGGTTGGCGGTGCGGCGCGTTATGCGGATGCTTGAACGGCGGGGAATGGGGAGTCGGGAATGGACGGAGTCCCGTCCCGCTCTGGCCATGCCCGATTCTCTGGTTTCCGACTTCCGTGTCGGTAATGATCGACCCCGTGCGCCAGTCGTCTACCCCCTTCAGGCTCATACCTCGTTGGAATCACGGAGGGCGGCTCAGGCTCACACCTCGTTGGACAAGACTCACCCTTGCAGCCGCTGCCGGTTCCTCGTTACAATATTGCTCTTTTCACCACCGCTTTAGAGCCTGTCATGAAAGCTGATATCCATCCGAACTACGCCCCGGTGGTGTTTCAGGACCTGTCGTCCGACTTCGCGTTCCTGACCAAGTCGACGATGTCCAGCAAGGAAACCATCAAGTGGGAAGACGGCAGTGAGTACCCGCTGATCAAGGTGGATATTTCCAGCCATTCGCACCCGTTTTACACCGGCAAGCAAAAGACGCTGGACGTAGGCGGTCGCGTCGACAAGTTCCGTCGCCGTTATGCGGGTTCCGTGAAGGAATAAGCGATCGCGTGGCTCGCGCCGGGTCCCGCTCACTGATTGTATTCGATTCGAGACACGGGGCAGGCGCTGGCTTGCCCCGTGTCTTTCTGTGTCGGGATTTTGGCCATGCGCAATCGGATGTGAGCCGCTCTCTTGTGCGATAATCGGGAGTGCGCTGATGCGCACGCATCGGTGGCGACGCCTGCTTTCCCCGTTGCGCGACACCCACATTTCCCCTGCCGGACGGCCCCGCCTTGGCGGTTGCCGATGGCAATGACCCATCTGCAAGGAGGTTCCCGTGTCCGACCCCAAGACCGTCAAGCTGGTCGATGAATCAAGCCATCGCAGCAGCGAGCTGCCGTTGGTCAGCGGCACCCTCGGTGCGGCCTGCATCGATATCAGCACGTTGTACAAGGACACCGGCCATTTCACCTACGACCCGGGTTTCGGCAGCACCGCCAGCACCAAGAGCGCGATTACCTACATCGATGGCGACAAGGGCGTGCTGTTGTATCGCGGTTACCCGATCGAGCAGCTGGCGGAAAAGTCGAGCTTTCTCGAGGTAGCCTACCTGCTGCTCAATGGCGAGCTGCCGAAGCCGGCCGAATTCAGCGCGTTCGAGCATGACATCACCCATCACACGATGATGCACGAGTCGCAGAAGAACTTCTTCGAGGGCTTCCACCACGACGCGCATCCCATGGCGATGCTCGCGGCCGCCATCGCGTCGCTGTCGGCGTTCTATCACGACAACCTTGACGTGGATGATCCGGTTGATCGCAAGATGGCGGCGGTCCGCCTGATCGCGAAAATGCCGACCATTGCGGCGGCCTGCTATCGCTACACGATCGGCTGGCCGATGCGCTATCCGCGCAACAACCTCGACTACGTGACGCGTTTCCTGCACATGATGTTCGAGGTGCCGAGCGAGCCACTTGAGATGAATCCGGTGGCAGCCAAGGCACTGGACCTGCTGTTCATCCTGCATGCCGACCACGAGCAGAACGCCTCGACCTCCACCGTGCGCCTGGTCGGCTCGACCGGTGCAAATCCGTATGCGTCGATCGCCGCCGGCATCACCGCGTTGTGGGGCCCGGCACATGGTGGCGCCAACGAGGCGGTGCTCAAGATGCTCGAGGAGATCGGCACGCCCGACAACGTCGAATCGGCGGTCAGGCGCGCCAAGGACAAGGACGACAACTTCCGCCTGATGGGTTTTGGCCATCGCGTCTACAAGAATTTCGATCCCCGTGCGCAGATCATCCACAAGATGTGCCACCAGGTGCTCGATGAGCTGGGCGTCAACGATCCGCTGCTGGAAGTGGCGATGAAGCTGGAAGAGGCGGCGTTGAAGGACGAATACTTCATCGAGCGCAAGCTGTATCCGAACGTGGATTTCTACTCGGGCATCATCTACAAGGCGCTGGGTATCCCCACCGAGATGTTCACCGTGATGTTCGCCATCGCCCGCACCGCTGGCTGGATCGCGCACTGGATCGAGCAGCACGAAACACCCGGATCGCGTATTGGCCGGCCGCGCCAGGTCTATGTCGGCGCCGATGTGCGCGATTACCCGCCTACCGGGAAGCGTTGATTCACCAGTTGATTCACCACCGGGGAAGGCCTCCCGTTAGCACGAAACGCCGCGGCCCCGACCTTGTTTCTTGATCACATCTTGCATTGATGCGGAAGCGCCGGCGGGCCGTGCCCGCCCTACGCCACGGCGACGGTAGGGCGGGCACGGCCCGTCGGCTTTTGCCGGGGCGTTTTCGCAAGTGGCGTTCGCGCACTCAGCGAAGTGCGGCGCTCAAACGCTGCTCGAAGTCCTCGCCGGCATCTTCCGCCAGCAGCGTCTCTACCTGTGCCGGCGAGGCGCGTCGCATCGGTCGTAGCTCGGTGCGGTCCAGCGGTGCCTGGCGCAACGCATCGCGCGGCAGCACGGTGAGATCGAACGGCAAGTCATCGGCGGTGAACAACAATACGGGGTATTCGGACTGTTCGTTGCGGCTGTAGCGCAACCGGCGTACCTGCATTTCGATCGGCACGCCGTGTTCGCGCAGGTACTGCACCACCGCGTCCGGGTCGTCGCTGTACACGTGCAGACACACGGCCGAATGCGCGTCGGCGGTGCCCTCGAGTACGGCGCCGACCAGGCGCGGTTCGAAGGCGGCGAGGAAGCCCATGGCCTCGACCGCCGCCTCACGCCGCTGCTGCAGCAACTGTGGCTGGCGATCGGCAAGGAACAATCGCTGGTGTTCGCGCAGGGCCTGCTCGACCTCCAGGTTGCGCGGCAATGCCTGGGTATCGACGATGCCCAGCCGCTCGGCGGCCTTGAGCTTGGCGTGGTGGAAGTCGCGAATACCGTGCTCGCTCATCAGGCGAGCGGCCTCCTGGGCCACGCGCAGACGGTTGCGCTGTAACCGGTCTTGCGCGTGAATGCGGTGGTGTTCACCTCGGGACATGACGCACTCCTCAACGATGGATGGCACCGACAGCGGCCCTTTCGCAAGGCTCGGGTCGACGACCCGCGGGTTCAGAAGATTTCGTAGGCGTGTTGCTGCTCCTGCTCCTTCTGCTGGGCGGCCTGGCTGCGCAGGCGATCGACGTCCTCCACCTTGAATATCTCGTTCATGCCGTTCGGGTCGTTCGCCGCGGTCGGCAAACCGCTGTCGCGATTGATCCATACCGTACTGATTCCCGGCGGCATCGGCAACGTGTTGAGTGGCGCGCTCTTCAGCGCCGCACCCATGTACTGCATCCAGATCGGCAGCGCGGCCTTGGCACCGAACTCGCCATGGCCCAGCGAGCTGTAGTCGTCGAAACCCACCCAGACCGCCGTCGACAGATCGCCGTTGAACCCGACAAACCAGGCATCTCGGTGATCGTTGGTGCTGCCCGTCTTGCCCGCCAAGTCGGCCCGGTCAAGCGCACGTGCGGCGGCGCCGGTACCGCGCAGGATCACGTCCTTCATCAACGAAGTGATCATGTAATCGTTGCGCGGTCCGATGACCCGCGGGGCGAGCACCGGTGGATGATTGACTGCTCCGTGCACGTCCTCCGGCAACACGGCATCGCCGACACCGTCGACGCTACCGGATTCCGTCGGCGCCGCGCTGCTGCCGGCCGCCGCCACGCCGTTGGCAGGGGTCTTGGTCATGTCGGCCGGTGGCGGGCCGGGCGCACGCGTGTCGAGCAGACGCTCCTGGCAGTTGCGGCAGGCGCGCGCCGGATTGGCCAGATAGACCGGTTTGCCGTCGCGATCATCGATCTCATGGATGAAGTACGGCGTGACCAGGTAGCCGCCATTGGCGAACACGGCGTAACCGCGCGCCATGCCCATCGGCGATACTGACGCCGTACCCAGCGCCATCGACAGGTTGGCCGGGATCGCATCGAGCGCGAAGCCGAAGCGAGTCGCGTACTCGCGCACGAAATTCACGCCGACCGCATCCAGCAGGCGCACCGAGACCAGGTTTTTCGATTGCACCAGCGCCTCGCGCAGGCGCATCGGGCCGGCGAACTTGCCGTCGTCGTTGGACGGCGTCCAGATGCCATTCGGTCGCGACGGATCGGGCAGCGCCAACGGCGCATCGTTGATGATCGAGGCCGGCGTGAAGCCGCGCTCGAATGCCGCCGAATACAAGTACGGCTTGAAGCTCGAGCCGGGCTGGCGCGCGGCCATCACCGCGCGGTTGAACTTGCTGCGGTTGAAGTTGAAACCGCCGACCAGGGCCTCGATGGCGCCATCCTCCGGGTTGAGCGAAACCAGCCCCGATTGTGCGGCGGGTATCTGGGCCAGTTGCCAGTGGCCCTGGTTGTCGCGGGCAAGGTGGATGATGTCGCCACGCTTGAGCACGGCGTCGACCCGGCTGGGCGCGGCGCCGACCCGGTCTTCGCTGATGTGTGGGCGCGCCCACCTCACCGCAGCCAGGTCGAGGATGGTGCTCTCGTGGGAGGGTAGATAGACGGTGGCCTGTTTTGCATCGCTGGCCGTGACCAGGCCCGGCTGCAGGCCCGAGACGCTGCCGTAGCTGGACAGTATCTGCTCGTAATCCGCTTCGCCAGCGCCGGCGGGCAGGTCCTGGTGGGCGTCCGGACCGCGCCAGCCATGCCGGTGGTCATAGGCGGTCAGACCGTCGCGCACGGAGTCCAAGGCCTCCTCCTGGCGGACGCTCTGCACGGTCGTCTTGACCACGTAGCCCTCGGTGAGCGCGTCGTTGCCGAGGCGATCGAGTACCTGTCGACGCACCATTTCGGCCAGGTACGGCGCATCCACCTCGATCGGCTGCTCATGGGCATAGGCGCGGTTCTGCTCGGTAATGGCCTGCTCGTACACCGCCTTGGTGATGTAGTTGTGCCGCAGCATTTCACTCAGAACCCAGTTGCGTCGGGCTAGCAGTCGCTTGGGGCTGTTGATCGGGTTGACCGCCGAGGGTAGCTGGAAGGTCGAGGCGATCGCGGCGCATTCGGCCACGCTGAGCTGGTCGAGCGTCTTGCCGTAGTAGTACTCGGCGGCCGCCGCCACGCCGTAGGAACGATGGCCCAGGAACATCTTGTTGAGATACAGCGCGAGGATCTGGTCCTTGGTCAGCTCGTGCTCGATGCGCAGTGCGATGAAAATCTCGGTGAGTTTGCGCGAGTAGAGTTTCTCGGGGCTCAGGAAAAAGTTGCGGGCCACCTGCTGGGTGATCGTGGAGCCGCCCGGTCCCTTGTCGCCGCCGGTGATGATCACGTGCCAGCCGGCGCGCACGATGCCGCGCCAGTCGACGCCAGGATGGTGGTAGAAATCGGCATCCTCGGCGGACAGCACCGCATGCTTGAGCCGGTCGGGCACCTGGTCCATGTCCACCGGGATGCGCCGGGTCTCGCCGAACGTGGCGATCAGCTTGCCGTCCGCGCTCAATACACGCAGCGGCACCTGCATGTGGTAATCCTTCAGTACGGCCACCGAAGGGAGCCGGGGGGCTATCAGCCAGTAAGCGACACCTGTCGCGAGGACGGCCAGAAGCAAACCGGAAAACGCCAGGATCAGTGCCCAGCGCAACAAACGTTTGAAAATTCGCATGGTGTGGAGATAGCGAGACCTGAGTCAAAACATGGCAGAGTATAGATGTTGCAGTATGTGCGGCATCCTGGGCATGGTCGCGCAACGCAGGGATCGCACCAGACAAGGCAAGGGCTCCAAATGTAGTAGACATCACGCCAATTACTTGAGAAAGTTTCCGTAGACCGTTGCATTTACGTTAATTTTTCGATTTAATGCCACTGCGCATCGCGCCAGAAACCTGGTCAGAGCGTCGGCGACAAGGGGGAAGCACCGTGGGGCTCTTTACACCGAAGAAGCCGGCGCTGATTGGCGTCGACATCAGTTCGACCGCCGTCAAGCTGCTGCAGCTGAGTCACGCGGGCGGGCGCTATCGCGTGGAGCATTACGCGGTCGAGCCGTTGCCCCCCAATGCGGTGGTCGAGAAGAACATCGTCGAGGTCGAGGCGGTGGGCGATGCGATCCGCCGGGCGCTGGCCCGATCGGGCTGCAAGCTCAAGCATGCCGCCGCCGCCGTGGCCGGCTCAGCGGTGATCACCCGCATCATCCCGATGATCAGCGAGCTTTCCGACGATGACCTGGAAGGCCAGATCCAGGTCGAGGCGAACCAGTACATCCCGTATCCGATCGACGAAGTCAGCCTCGACTATGAAGTGATCGGCCCGGTGCGCGACAACGCGGACATGAACAACGTGCTGCTGGCGGCCTCGCGTACCGAGAACGTCGACATGCGCGTGGCCGCGCTCGACCTGGGCGGGCTCACCGCCGCGGTGATCGACGTCGAGGCCTTCGCGATGGAGAACGCGTTCGCGATGGTGGTCGACCAGCTCAATGTCGGCCGCGACGCCCTGGTGGCGGTGGTCGACGTCGGCGCCACCATGACCACGCTCTCCGTGCTGCGCAACCAGCGCACCATTTATTCGCGCGAGCAGGTGTTTGGCGGCAAGCAGCTGACCGACGAGATCATGCGCCGCTTCGGGCTTTCCTACGAGGAAGCCGGTCGCGCCAAGCGCAAGGGTGGCCTGCCCGAGTCCTACGAGAGCGAGGCACTGGAGCCGTTCAAGGAATCGCTGATCCAGCAGATCAGTCGCCTGCTGCAATTCTTCTTCGCCGGCAGCGAGTACAGCAAGGTCGATCAGGTGGTGCTGGCTGGTGGCTGCGCCTCGATCGAGGGACTGGGCCCGCTGCTGGAAGAACAGCTTGCAGTGCCTTGCGTGGTCGCCAACCCGCTGGCCCGCATGTCGCTGTCGCCCCGGGTGCAGGCCCAGGCGCTGGCGCAGGATGCACCGGCGCTGATGATTGCGGTCGGTCTCGCCTTGAGGAGTTTCGACTGATGGCACACGTCAACCTACTTCCGTGGCGCGCGGAACGGCGCAAGCAGCGCGAGCGTGAGTTCTACATGCAGCTCGGTGCCGCCTTCGTGATCGCGGTGCTGTTGCTGTTGCTGTGGATCTTCTGGATGAATCAGCGCATCGACAACCAGAACGATCGCAACGCGTACCTGCAGACTGAAATCAAGCAGCTCGACGTGCGCATAGCCAAGATCAAGGATTTGGAAAAGGTGCGCGAGCACCTGCTGGCACGCAAGCAGATCATCGAGCAGTTGCAGGCCGACCGCTCGCAGATGGTGCATCTGTTCGACGAACTGGTAAAGACGATCCCGGCCAGCGCGCGCCTGACCGCGCTCAAGCAGAGCGGCCAGTCGATGTCGCTCGATGGCGTGGCGCAATCCAACGCCAGCGTCGCCGAATACATGCGCAACATCGAGGCTTCGCCGTGGATGGGCCATGCCGACCTGCGTAAGACCGAAAACACGCATGATGCGACCCGCATGCCGTATGCGTTTGGCCTGAACGTGTCGTTGAGCCGTCCCAAGACCAATGAGGCCGATGCCGACAAGACCACGGCGGAGCCGGCCGCAGCCTCCTCGCCCGTCGCCAGGCCCTCGCCGGCAGCCGCGCCACCGAGTGCCGCCGCCAGGGGAGGTGCCGGATCATGAGTTTCCTGAGTGACATCCAGAACCTCGATCGCAACAACGTCGGCGGCTGGCCGCAGTCAGTCAAGATCTTCTTCACCGCCTTGCTATGTGCGCTCGTGCTCCTGGTTGGCTGGTACTTCTTCGTCAGCGACCAGCAGGACGATCTGGATACGCTTGCCGGCAAGGAGACCCAGCTCAAGCAGGAGTTCGCCACCAAGCAGGCCAAATCGGCCAACCTCGAAGCGCTGGATCAACAGCTCAACGAGATGCAGGACATGCTGCGCCAGTTGCTGCGCCAGTTGCCCAGCAAGACCGAGATGCCGGAATTGCTCATCGACATTTCGCAGACTGCGCAGGCGGCTGGACTCGAGACCGAGCTGTTCCAGCCCGGTCCGGAGACCCCGAAGGATTTCTACGCCGAGAAGCCGATCACGCTGCGCATGACCGGTACCTATCACCAGTTCGGCACCTTCATCAGCGGCGTGGCTTCGCTGCCACGGGTGGTGATCCTCACCCTCCACGATGTCTCGCTGACGCCGAAAGCGCCGACCAAGGCGGGTACGGCAGGCAGCGGCCAGCTCGTGCTGCAGGGTACGGTCAAGACCTACCGCTATCTGGATGACGAGGAAAGCGCTGCCGCGAGCCATAAAAAGGCGGGGGCGAAGAAATGATGAACAAGTCGATTTCCAGCAAATCCGCCAAGCTGGCGCGTGTCGCCTTGATGTTGGCCGTGGCACTGCTGCTTGCAGGATGCACCCGCGGCGTGTCGGATTTGCGCGCCTGGGTAGCCCAGGAGAAAGTCAAGAAAGGGGCGCCGATCCCGCCGCTGCCTGTGATCAAGACCTTCGAGACGTTCAAGTACAACGATCAGGACAAGCGTGATCCGTTCAGCCCGAGCACGGTCGAGCTGCAGAACAACAACGCAACCAGCGGTCCGCGCCCGGATGCCAATCGGGCCAGGGAACCGCTGGAGATGTTCGCTCTGGACAGCCTCAAGATGGTCGGTACGGTCGGTGCGGGTCCGCAGATGCAAGTTCTGATCAAGGATCCGGGCGGGGTCATCCATCGCGTCCATGTGGGGGAGTACATGGGCCAGAACTACGGACATATCACCGCCATCAGCGAAGACCATGTCGATCTGGTCGAGCTGGTATCCAACGGCAATGGTGGCTGGATGGAACGTCCCGCCAGTATCGCGCTCGGCCAGCCATAGGAATACAGGGGCAGATGCAATGAGCAACCAAATTCAATCCGTGCGGGGCCGAGTCATGCGCGATGCGAGTCGTTATATCCTGTTGGGCCTGCTGATCCTCGGTACCACCTGGGCCGGTGCGGCGATGGCAGCCGCCACCACGCTGCAGAACATCAGCTACAACGCCCTGCCTGGTGGCCGCGTTGAGGTGCACATGGACTTTGGCGGCGGACCGGTGCCGCAGCCGAAGATCTTCACAACCGAAAATCCACCGCGCATCGCGGTCGACCTGCCCGATACCGACAACGCCGCCGCACGCCATCTGGACATCGGCAAGGGCTCGACCGCGGGCGTGTCGGCGGTTTCGGCCGGCGGACGCACCCGGGTCGTGGTCGAACTGATGCGCGTATCGAGCTATCGCACGAATGTCGAAGGCCACAGCCTGGTGTTGACGGTCAACAACGGCAGCACGAACCAGTCGGTTACCACCGCAGCCACCATCGATCCGACCAAGACGTTGCCCTCGTCCTCGGCCGGCCCGACTATTTCCAACATCGATTTTCGCCGCGGCCCGAACGGTGAAGGTCGCGTGCTGATCAGCTTCAACGGCAGCGGCGCGAACGCCGAAATGACCCGTCAGGTCGACAAGGTGCTGGTCAACATCGACCATGCGAACCTGCCGGCGAAGCTGGCCCAGCGCCTGGATACGCTGGACTTCGCCACCCCGGTGCAATCCATCGTCACCCGCGAGGGCAACGGCGGCGGTGCGCGCATCGAGATCGATACCAAGGGCAGGGTGGAGACCTCGGCCTACCAGACTCCCGATCAATACGTGGTCGAGGTGGCGCCGAAGAAGGCTGGCGCCAACACCGACAAGCTGGCCAGACTGGACAAGCAGCCGAGCTACAACGGCAAGCGCGTCACCTTCAACTTCCAGGACATCCCGGTGCGTTCGGCGCTGCAACTGATCGCGGATATCTCCGGGCTCAACCTGGTGGCCTCCGACAGTGTCGGCGGCAGCGTCACGCTGCGCCTGGTCAATGTGCCGTGGGATCAGGCGCTGGACGTGATCCTGCGCGCCAAGAGCCTCGACAAGCGCCGCAATGGCAACGTGATCTGGGTGGCGCCGCAGGCCGAGCTCGCCAAGTACGAACAGGACCTCGCCGATGCCAAGCTGAAGGCGCAGGATACCGCCGAGCTGGTCACCGACTACGTGCCGATCAGCTATGGCAAGGCGTCCGACATTGCCAAGCTGCTGACCACCGGCAGCATGCAGGGCGGCGGTGGCAGCGGCAGCTCCAACACCCAGCGTGGCTTCCTCTCGCCGCGTGGCAGCGTGTCGTTCGACCAGCGCACCAACACCCTGCTGCTCAACGACACGCCGGAGAAAATCAAGCAGCTGCGTGAGCTGATCGCGGTGCTCGACAAGCCGGTGCAGCAGGTGCTGATCGAGTCGCGCATCGTGGTCGCCACCGACGACTTCACCCGCGAACTGGGCGTGAAGTGGGGCGTGTCGGGCAGCCAGATCAACAACAACAACATCGTCACCACGGGACCGACCGGTGATAGCGCGCTGACCTATGCCACCGGCGTGCACAACAACATCGTCAACTACAACAATGCCTACAGCGACTGGTTGGCCAATGGTAGCCAGGGCGCGCCGCCGCATCCGGGTGCAGTGGCCCTGCCAGGCGGCTTTAACGTGAACCTGCCGGCACAAGGCGGCAGTACGCTCGGCTTCGCGATCCTCGGTGCCAACTACGCGCTCGACCTGGAACTTTCCGCGGCGCAGACCGAGGGTCGGGGCGAAGTGATCTCCAGTCCGCGCGTCATCACCGCCAACCAGCAGGAAGCCGTGATCCGCCAGGGCCAGGAAATCGGCTACGTCACATTCCAGAATGGCGGTACCGCCGGCGGTGGTGTGCCTACCGCTTCGGTGCAGTTCAAGGACGCCGTGCTGGAGTTGAAGGTGACCCCGACGATCACCGCCGACAACCGCGTCTACCTGGCGATCAACGTGAAGAAGGATGCGCTGGCCAAGTTCGTCGATACGCCGAACGGCAAGGTGCCGCAGATCGACACGCGCGAGGTGAACACCTCGGCCTTGGTCGACAACGGGCAGACCGTGGTGCTCGGCGGCATCTACGAGGTCAACAAGAGCAACACGGTGTCCAAGGTGCCCGGGCTGGGCGATATTCCCGGTATCGGCGCGCTGTTCCGCAACACCAATCGCACCGAAACCAAGGCGGAACTGCTGATCTTCGTGACCCCGCGCATACTTAGCGATACGTTGCAGTAAGTTGCCTCACGGCACCGGAAAAGGGCGGCTCAGGCCGCCCTTTTTTCAAGTTGTCACGGCGCGCGGATTAAACTTCCGGCGTGGATCATGGTCAGAGTGGCGCCGGCGAAGCCGCCCTCGTGGGGCGGAGGCGCAGGTCTCACGCCGAACCGGAACCCGCTCATGGATACCCCCGAACACTCTCCCCTCAGCCCACTGCAACAGCGCTGCGGACGTCTGCGCGACGATCTGAGGCATTGCATCATCGGCCAGCCGCAACTGATCGACTGCCTGCTGGTCGCCCTGCTGGCCGATGGTCATCTACTGGTCGAGGGGGCGCCCGGCCTGGCCAAGACCACGGCGGTGAAAGCTCTGGCAGCAAGGATCGAGGCGGACTTCCATCGCGTGCAGTTTACCCCCGACCTGCTGCCGGCCGACCTCACCGGCACCGATGTGTTCCGCCCGCAAGCGGGCAGTTTCGAGTTTGAGCGTGGGCCCCTGTTCCACAATATCATCCTCGCCGACGAGATCAACCGTGCGCCGGCCAAGGTGCAGTCGGCACTGCTGGAGGCGATGGGCGAGCAGCAGATCACGGTCGGTCGCAGCACTTGGAAATTGCCCGACCTGTTCATGGTGATGGCCACGCAGAACCCGATCGAACAGGAGGGTACCTTCAGCTTGCCGGAGGCTCAGCTCGACCGTTTCCTGATGCACGTGACGATCGGTTACCCCGATGCCGCCTCCGAACTGGCGATCCTCAAGCTGGCACGAGAGCAAGCCAGCCGGCGCGCCCATCCGGCGCCGCCGCCGCAGGCGCTGCTCAGCCAATCCGACGTGTTCGCCGCGCGCGATGCCGCGATGGCGGTGCACATGGCGCCCGCGCTGGAGGAATACCTGGCCCAGCTGGTGCTGGCCACGCGCGATGCCGGCCGTTACGGCGCCGAGCTCAAGCGCTGGATCGCTTGGGGTGGCAGTCCGCGCGCCACCATTGCGCTGGACCGCTGCGCGCGGGCGCATGCGTGGCTGGCTGGGCGTGCCTATGTGCTGCCCGAGGACGTGCATGCCATCGTCTACGAAGTCCTGCGCCACCGCGTCCTGCTCAGTTACGAGGCGCAGGCCGAGGGTGTCACGCCTGACCAGGTGATCGCGCGGCTGCTGGATCTCGTGCCGCTGCCGTGAGTGCCGTGGCATTCCAACGAGAGGAGGGCGATGGCCGCAGCCGGGTATCGCTGGCCGAGCTGATCGCACTGCGTGCCCGTGTTGGCCATGTGCGCATGGCACCGCTAGTGTCCCGCGCGCCCCGTTATGGCCAGCAGTCCAGCCGTCTATACGGCCGCGGCATGGACTATGCCGAGTCGCGCGCCTACCAGGCTGGCGACGACGTGCGCCGGCTCGATTGGCGGCTTACCGCACGCAGCGGCAAACTGCACACCAAGCTGTTCCAGGAGGACCGTGAAGGCTGCCTGCTGATCCTGCTCGATACCCACGCCAGCATGGTTTTCGGCACGCGGCAGCGCTTCAAGTCGGTGCAGGCGGCGCGAATAGCGGCGCTGGCGGCGTGGTACGCCACGCGCGCCGGCGAACGGGTTGGCGTGCTTGCGTTCGGCAGTGTCGAGCACTTGCTGCGGGCGCAGGCGGGTCCGCGCGGAGCGCTCGCGGTATGCGGTGCACTGGCGCAGTGGGATAGCTGGCCGCGATCGGATCGGCAGCAACCATTGTCCGACGCGCTGACCCGCGCCGCGCACATATCGCACGGCGCCAGCCGGGTCCTGCTGGTCAGCGACGGCTTCAGCTGCGACCCTCCGGCACGCCAACGTATGCTGGATCTGACCCGGCACGCCGGGGTCAGCGTGCTGGTGGTGGCTGACGCGCTGGAGCTGTCGTTGGCGCCAGCGGGGCGCTATCCGCTGGAACATTCAGGCGAACGGCGCGAGGTGCTGTTGCAGTCGGCGCGACAGCGCGGCGACTTCCGCCGCGCATTGGGGGGCGGCGCCACCCGGCTCGCCGCCCTCGCTGGGTCGTTAGGCCTGCGCCATGCCAGTATCGACACGACGGCGGATCCGTTTGATGCCGTGGCCGGCCTGATCGGCCGCAAGGGTGTACCGCGATGATCGCCGCCGCCGGACTACCCACGCCAGCCGGTGCCACCGCCGGCCCTAGCCTGCGCGACATCCACCTGCCTGCCGCGCCCGCGTGGTGGCCGCCAGCACCGGGCTGGTGGCTGCTCGCTGCCCTCACGCTGACCGCGCTCGCCGCGCTCGCCTGGGCTTGGCGTCGTCATCGTCGCGCGCATGATCGGCAGCAGCAGATCCTGGGCGAGGTGGACCGACTGGCTCACCGGCATCGTGACGAGGGCAGCCCGGACGCGCTTTTGCGCGACCTGCATCAACTGTTGCGGCGCGTGGCGCGCGAACATGATGCCCGCGCCGCCCTGCAGCGGGGCGCAGCCTGGCGGCAAACGCTGGCGCGGGTGCCGGTCGACCGCGCGACCCTCGATCGATTGCTTGCGCTCGATCAATTGGTCTATCGGCCCGCGACCGATGGCGATGACGAGGCGCTCGTTGCAGCCGTCCGGCAGTGGTTGCGTCTGGCCGTAAAGCCGTCCAAGTGGAAGGCGGTAACGCCAGTGCAGGAGGCGGTTGATGCCTGAATTCGCCTGGCCGTGGGTGGTTCTGCTGTTGCCGTTGCCGTGGCTGTTGCGGCGCGGGTGGCGCCCGGCGGCGCCAGGCGTGGCACTGCACCTGCCGCAACCCGGCGTGCAGCTGGGCTCGGTGGCCGACAAGCGCGTGCAGGGCGCGGCGCCCTGGTTGCTCGTGTTGGCCTGGTTGTGCCTGCTGGCTGCGGCGGCACGACCGCAGTGGCTGGGGCCGCCGCAGGCGCAGCAGCGCAGTGGGCGCGCGCTGATGCTGGCGGTGGATCTGTCCGGCAGCATGCGCACGCCGGACATGCAACTGGCCGGCCAGCCGGTCAGCCGTTTCGGTGCGGTAGAGGCGATCGCCGGCGACTTCATCAGCCGGCGCAGCGGCGACGAAATGGGGCTGATCCTGTTTGGCAGCCAGGCCTACCTGGTCACGCCGCTGACCTATGACTTGTCTGCCGTTCGCGCGCAGTTGCAAGGCGCCGCAGTGGGCCTGGCCGGCAGTCAGACCGCGATCGGCGATGCGATCGCGGTGGCAGTGAAGCGCTTGTCGGCCTTGCCGGAGCAGGCACGCGTGCTGGTGCTGCTTACCGACGGAGTGAACAACGCCGGCAGCATCTCGCCGCACGAGGCGGCACGGGCGGCCAAGGCGGCCGGCGTGCGCATCTACACCATCGGCATCGGTGCCACGCAGATGCGTGTGCCCGGTTTCTTCGGCATGCAACTGGTCAACCCCTCGGCGGATCTGGATGCCGACATGCTCACCGCGATCGCGAAGGACACCGGAGGGCGCTTTTTCCGTGCCACTGACAGCCGCGAACTGGCCGAGGCGTACCGCACGATCAATGCGCTGGAGCCGATGCCGCAGCGCGGGCCGTCCTTGCGCCAGCGGCACGAGTTGTTCCGCTGGCCGCTGCTGGCATCACTGGTCTTGTTGTTGCTGGCGATCGTGCCGCGTCGATTCGCACGCACGGCGGAGCAGAGCGCATGAGCGAGCTCTTGCACCAGTTTCATTTTCTGCGTCCCTGGTGGCTGCTGGCACTGGCCGGGTTGCCGTTACTGGCGCTGCCGCGGTGGCGGCGCGATGGCGGCGAGCTGGCGCTGTCGCGCCTGGTCGATCCCGATCTGCTGCCGCTGCTGGTGCGCGGGCAGGCACGACAGCACCACCTGCCCTTGGCGTTGTTTGCGCTCGGCTGGCTGCTGGCGACGCTTGCCCTCGCGGGTCCGGCCTGGAGTCGCGTCGAGCAACCCCTGTATGCCAGCCGCCCGACGCAGGTGGTGGCGATCTCGCTGTCGCGCCACATGCTGGTGCGTGACGTGGCGCCGAGCCGGCTCGACCGCGCACGCTACAAGGCGCACGAACTGCTGGCCAGCAATCGCGCCGGATTGAATGCACTTATCGGCTACGCCGGCGAGGCCTTCGTGGTAGCGCCGCTGACCTCCGATGCGAACAGCCTGAGCGACCTGCTCGACGCGATGGCGCCGGACACCATGCCGGTAGACGGCAACGACGCGGCGGCGGCGATCGCGCTGGGTACCAAGTTGATCCATGACGCCAAGGCCGGCGGCGGCTCGCTGGTGTTGATCACCGACCAGGCGGATAGCGCCGCGGATACAGCAGCGCGCCAGGCCCTGGCTGCCGGCGTGCATGTCTCCGTGCTCGGCGTCGGCACCCGACAGGGTGGCCCGATTCCGCTACCCGAAGGCGGCTTCCTGCGTGATGCCAGGCGTGACATGGTGCTTGCCGCTCGCGACGATGCGACGCTCGCTGCGCTGGCGCGTGCCGGTGGTGGCCGTTACGTACCGATGAGTGCCGACCCGCATGACATCGATGCGCTGCACGCGCAGTTGCGCAAGACGCCGAAGGCCGCCGCTAGCGGCCAGCTCGGTGAGCAATGGCAGGATCGCGGTGCTTGGCTGCTGCTGCCGCTGCTGCTGATCGTGGCCACCGCGTTTCGTCGCGGCTGGCTACTGCTGTTGCTGATGGTGTGCTTGCCATGGTTGCCGAGCACGGCTGCGGCGGGTACCTGGCAGAACTTGTGGCAACGCCAGGATCAGCAAGCCGTGCAGGCCTTGCGTGAGGGCCATCCAAAGCAGGCGCAACAGCTCGCCCGCGATCCGGCGTGGCGTGGTGTAGCGGCGTATCGCGCCGGCAACTATGCGGCCGCGGCGCAGGATTTGCAGCACGCCTCCGGCAGCGACGCGGCGTACAACCGCGGCAATGCGCTGGCCAAGGCAAGGCACTACCAGGATGCGATCAAGGCGTATGACGAGGCGCTGCAGCTCGACCCGGCCAATGTCGACGCGAAGGCCAACCGCAAGGCGGTCGAGGATTGGCTGCATCAGCAGCAGAGGAAGCAACAGCCGCAACAGAACAAGTCGGACCAGAAGAAGCCATCCGGGCAGGGCGAGGACAAGCCGTCATCGGCCCAGCACGATCAGAGTAAGGACGGTAAAGCCGCCTCGCAAAAACAGAAATCTGCCCAGGATGGCAGCACGTCATCGGAGAAGCAGGGCGCGGGCAGGCAAGGCGAGGACAAGCAGCCACCGCGGCAGGATCACGCCGGCCAGAATCATTCCGGCGAGCAGCCCAAAGCACAAACCGCGCAGGAACGGGCCAAACAGCAAGCACAGGCCGAGCAGGCGCAACAGGCGCTGAAGAAGCAGATGGACCAGGCGCTGGCCGCACAGCCCGGCAAGTCGGCGCAGAAGGCCTCGCCGCATCAGCTCGGTGCGCTGGCGCAGGACGATCCGCAATCGAAGTTGCCGGCGGATATCCGGCACGCTTTGCAGCGCGTCCAGGATGATCCCGGCGCGCTGCTGCGACGCAAATTCGAACTGGAATATCGCGAGCGCCATGCTGGCGCTCCGGCCGAGGATGGACAACCATGAGGTTTGTACGCGCCGTCGCGCTTTGCCTGCTCGCCGTGCTGCTGGTCCCTGCCGCGGCACGGGCGGCCAAGGTCACCGCCACGCTGGATCGCAGCCAGGTGCAGTTGGGCGACACGGTCACGCTGAACGTACGGGTCGAGGGCGCCGGCGGCAACGTCGCCATGCCCGACCTGAGTGCGCTCACGCAGGACTTCGACGTACTGGGTACTTCGCAAAACAACAGTCTCAGCGTGGTCAACGGCCATGCCACCTCCAGCCTCACCTTCGGCGTGGCGTTGCGACCGAAGCATGTGGGCACGCTGCAGATACCGGCGCTGAAGGTGGTTGGCGAGCAGACCGCTCCGCTGCAGCTTGAGGTCAGCGCGCCGAGCCCGGCCGCCTCCGCCGCACCGAACCGGGACGTGTTCATGGAGGCCAGGGTCGAACCACCGCGCGGCTATGTCGGCGAACAGTTCAGTTACGTGGTGAAGCTGTTCTATGCCAACGCCCTGAGCGGTGGTTCGATTGACGTGCCCAACGTGGGCGGCGCCGATTTGAGCCAGCTTGGCAAGGATCTGAGCTACGACACCCAGCGCGGTGGCCGCAGCTACCACGTGCTGGAACGACGCTACTCCCTGATCCCACAGCAAGCCGGTCACATCCAGATTCCGGCGACGAGCTTCCAGGGCAATGCGATCGATCCGTCTGATCCCAACAGCTTCTTCGGTGCGACCGACAACGTGTCGGCCAGCGCGCCAGCTGTCGCGATCGACGTGCAGGCCGCGCCGTCGAACTGGGGCAACAACGCCTGGCTGCCGGCGCGCGCGCTGAGCCTGAGTCTTGAAGGTTGGCCGGGTGCACAACGGCAGGTGCGGGTGGGGCAACCACTCAATCTCACCATGGCGCTGCAGGCGACCGGACTTTCCGACGACGCGTTGCCGGCGCTCAGCCTGCCGCCACTGGACGGCGCTACCGCCTATCCGGACAAGCCGGTCAGCCATAACCATGTCGACGGGCCGTGGATCAGCGGTCAACGCGAACAGTCGTTCGCGATCGTGCCCGAGCGCGCGGGTACGCTGACAATACCGGCGACCACCTTGAAGTGGTGGAACGTGCTGACCGACAAGATGGAAGAGGCGCAGATTCCCGCGCACAGCATCACCGTGTTGCCGGCGATCGGCGGCAACACGGTGATGCCCTCGGTCCCTGCGGCAACCGCCGCGACCGCACCGGCCTCGGTTGTCTCCAACGCGCCGGCCGCGACGAATTCTTCGACACCCTGGCGCTGGATCGCGCTGGGCAGCATCGCGTTGTGGCTGTTCAGCATGCTGGCGTGGTGGTTGCAGCGCCGCCGCGGCCGCGGCGCCGCGCCGATCGCCCCGGCGCCGGCGCCGGCGCCGGCGACGACACGCCAGGCCCAACTGGCCTTCCTCGCGGCGGCGCGCGGGAGCGACGTCGCTAGCCAGGTACGTTGCCTGCTGGCCTGGGCACGCGCAGAGCGTCCGTCCATCCAGCATCTGGGCGAATTGTCTGCCGCTTTGGAGGATGCCTCACAGCGTGCGGCCATCGACGCCTTGCAGCAGCGCCATTACGCGGGCGTGCCGACGCCTTCCGCCGATACCGGCGTCGAGCTGGTCGCGGCATTCAAGGGTGGCTTCGTGTGGCGCAGCGCCTCATCGGGCGAGGGCGACTCCGGGCTGCCGCCGCTGTATCCGTTCAAGTTGCACTGAACGGCGTGTCGCCAGCGGCGGCGGCATCCAGCGCGTGCTGGAAGACGGCGCTGACGTTGTCGCTGAAACAACACAAGGTGATCCCGGCCTGTTGCGCATGACTGAGTTCATCGCGCAGCGTCGCGATCGCCACGGCGGCCGCCGGTGCAGTCGGATAGCCGTAAACCCCGCAGCTGATCGCCGGGAACGCGATCGTGCGCAGGCCATGTTCGCGCAACAGCCGCAGCGCATTTCGGTAGCAACGCTCCAGCAGCAGCGGTTCGCCCTGTGTGCCGCCGTGCCAGACCGGCCCCACGGTGTGGATCACGTAGTGCGCAGGCAGATCGAAGCCCGGTGTGATGCGCGCCTCGCCGGTGCGGCAGCGCACGCCCGGTGTGGATTCGGGCAACTGGCGGCAGGCTTGCAGCAGCGCCGGTCCCGCCGCGCGGTGGATTGCGCCATCCACGCCGCCACCGCCAAGCAGACCCGGATTGGCCGCGTTGACGATCGCGTCCACGCGCAGCGTGGTGATATCGGCGGTGATGATTTTCAGGGGCATGGCTTCAGGCTGGACGGCAGCTTATGCTGCGACCAGGCTCCGGGCTGGATGAGGTAACGAGGAATCATGGCGAAAATGGAAGACCTTTCCTTCGGGTATCTGCTCAACGACGTGACCTTGCTGTTCCGCAAGCATTTCGACCGGCGTGCCGTGAAATTCGGCCTGACTCGCGCGCAATGGCGCGCCACCAAGATGTTGTACCACCGCGAAGGCTTGCGCCAAACCGAGCTGGCCGAGCTGCTGGAGATGGAGCCGATCGCGGTGGGTCGGGTGATCGATCGCCTGCAGGCGGCAGGTTTCGTCGAGCGCCGGCCCGATCCACGCGACCGTCGCGCGTGGCAACTCTACGTTACCGAGCAGGCGCGCGTGATCGTCGGTGACATGGAGCTGATCGCGCGCGACCTGCGCAGGGACGCCACCCGCGGCGTGGAATACGACGAACTGCGCCAGGCGCTGGGCGTGCTTCACCGCATCAAGGAAAACCTGCAGGCGCTGGATGCCGGACAGAATCCACCTGACGGCAGCGCTTGAATCCCCGGCTTGTGCGGTGCGTGGCCCTTCCCGTCCGAACCGGCGCGGGCGGGGCTTGACCTCACCCCCTCTTGCCATCGGCGGCGAACGCACGTGGGTCGCGCGGTCGCGCAGCTGTTCGGCGGTGCGGACCGCGGCGGCTGGAATCGCGGGGGCGGCACCGAACACCGCTCCTACGATTTCCTCTCCCTCAACAAATCGCGAATCTCGGTCAGTAACGCCACATCGGCCGGCGGCGCGGCCGGCGCAGCTTCCTGCTTCCTCTGCATGCGGTTCATGCCCTTGATCACCATTGCCCTTCTCCCCCGAGATTGCGCCACATGGCTGATCGACTTTAGCGCAGCGTCAAGGCCACGCACAGGGCGTGAGGCGAGCGCTCAGACGATCCGGCCGTCCAGTTCGGCAACACCGACCAGTTCGGCATGAAAACGATCGCCACGTTGCAGCGCCGCCACCCCGGCCGGGGTGCCGGTGAAAATCAGGTCGCCGGCCTTCAGCTCGAACAGCCGCGACAGCGTCGCGATGATCCGCGGTACGCCATGCACCATCTCACCCAGGGTGGCCTGCTGGCGCAACTCGCCGTTGACGCGCAGGCGCAAGACGGTGTCCGCACCGATGCCTGCCGTCGCTGCCGGGCGCAGCGCCGAGAGCGGCGCCGAATGGTCGAATGCCTTGGCCACGTCCCACGGATGGCCCTTGGCCTTGGCCTGTGCCTGCAGGTCGCGCCGGGTGAGATCCAGCCCCACGCCGTAGCCCCAGACCAGCAATAACGCTTGCTCCACGTCGAGATCCCGGCCGCCAGCACCCAGCGCCACGACCATCTCCACCTCATGGTGCAGCTCCCCGGTGGCCGACGGGTAGGGCACGTCGGCACCATCACCGACCACTGCATCGGCCGGTTTGCAGAAAAACATCGGTGTGGCCTCGTCCACACTGGCGCCCATCTCGCGTGCGTGCTCGGCGTAGTTGCGGCCGATGCAGAACACGCGGCGGATTGGAAAGCGCTGGTCGCTGCCGAGGATCGGCAGGCTGGGCAGTACGGGTGCAGCGATGATATAAGTCATGTCGGCAAGCGTAGCAAACCTGTGTGGGTACGGTGCAGGGCTGGGTCTGCCGGATGACAGTTGTCATTGAGAACGACTGATGCTGCACCCTGAGCATGGCGTGGGTCGATCCGCCATGATGGTAACGTCGAGCAACCGGTGGTACCTGACAGGGATCACGAGTGGACAACACCGAGCTGTTGAAGGAATTGCGCATCGAGCGCCACCAGCAGGAAGACCACAATGGTGGTCCCGCGCGCTGGCCGTGGATCCTCGGCGTGCTGGCGATCGTGTTGGTGCTGATCGGTGGCGCGGGCTGGTTCTGGCTGGGCCATCGCGCGGTGCCGGTGCAAGTGGCGCAGGCGGTGTCGATCAGCGCGGACAGCGATGCGGCTGCGGTGTTGCAGGCCACCGGCTACGTCACCGCGCGGCGCCAGGCCACGGTGTCGGCGCAGATCACCGGCACGCTGACCGCGGTGCTGATCGAGGAAGGCGATCACGTCACCAAGGGCCAGGTGCTGGCACGGCTGGATGACAGCGCCTACAAGGCGGGGCTGCAAACGGCCAAGGCGCAGGCTGCCGCCGCGCAGGCACTGGTGGCGCAGTATCGGGCACAACTGGCGCAGAACCGACACGACTCGGCGCGCCTGCAGTCGCTGGCCCAGCAAGGACTGGTATCGAAGCAGGCGGCCGAGCAGGCGCGCACCCTGGTCGACAGCGCTCTTGCACAGCTCGCGGCGCAGCAGAAGCAGTCCGCGGCCGCCGCGGCGCAGGCCGTGCAGGCGAAGGTTAATTTCGATTACACGGTGGTGCGCGCGCCGTTCAGTGGCGTGGTGACGACCAAGGATGCGCAGGTCGGCGAGATCATTTCGCCGCTGTCCGCTGGCGGCGGCTTCACCCGCACCGGCGTGGGGACGATCGTCGATATGGATTCGCTGGAAGTCGACGTCGACGTCAATGAGGCCTATATCGGCCGGGTCAAGGCCGGCATGCCGGCGGAAGCCGTGCTGGATGCCTATCCCGACTGGAAGATCCCGGCGCATGTCATCGCGATCGTGCCTACCGCCGATCGCGGCAAGGCCACCATCAAAGTGCGCGTGGCGCTGGAGAAGAAGGATGCGCGGATCGTGCCGAACATGGGCGTGCGCGTGTCATTCCTGGAGCAGCAAGCCAAGCGTGGCAGCGCGACCCAGGCGCCCAAAGGCGTGCTGGTGCCGGCCAATGCCATCGTGCAGCGCGACGGACACCACGTGGTGTTCGTGGTCAAGGACGGCAAGGTGCACCTGCGGCGGGTGAATCCGGCGGCGCAGACCTATGGCGAGCTGCGCCTGCTGCCGATCGCGGTGAAGCCGGGCGACAGCGTGGTGACCACGCCGCCCGCCGACCTGCACGATGGTTCGCAGGTGAAGATAAAAGGATCGTAATGCCACCATTTTCATCTTGTTGTCGTCGGAGCCCGCTCGCGGGCGATGCTGTTGATTTGATCTACATTGGCATCAGAGCAGAAGCATCGCCCGCGATGCGGGCTCCTATGACATCGCCAGACACTACCGGAGGACAGCCATGGGCACCCTGATCGAGATCCAGAACCTGGCCAAGACCTACCAGCGCGGCAAGCAGAAGGTCGAGGTGCTGCATCACGTCAATCTCGCCATTGCCGAAGGCGACTTCCTGGCGTTGATGGGACCGTCCGGTTCGGGCAAGACCACCTTGCTCAACCTGATCGGCGGGCTGGATACGCCCACGGCTGGCAGCATCAGCGTCGGTGGCCAGCGCATCGACCAGCTTGGCGGCAGTGCGTTGGCCAAGTGGCGTGCGTCGAATGTGGGCTTCATCTTCCAGTTCTACAACCTGATGCCGATGCTGTCGGCGCAGCGCAACGTGGAACTGCCGCTGTTGCTGACGAAACTGTCGGGTGCACAACGCAGGAAGAATGCCTCGATCGCGCTGCAACTGGTGGGCCTGGCCGACCGCGCCAGCCACAAGCCGGGTGAACTCTCCGGCGGTCAGCAGCAGCGCGTGGCGATCGCCCGCGCGATCGTCTCCGATCCGACCTTATTGGTGTGCGACGAGCCAACCGGTGACCTGGACCGCCAGTCCGCCGAGGAGGTGCTGGGCCTGCTGCAGCAGCTCAACCGCGAGCATGGCAAGACCATCGTGATGGTCACCCATGATCCGAAGGCGGCCGAATACGCCACGCACACGCTGCAGCTGGACAAGGGCACCCTGGTCGAGCAAGCCGCGCTTGCGTGATGCCCCAAGGATCACGCAAGCCGCGCGGCAGCGCACCAGGGACGGTTGCTTGCCTCACACATCCGAGAGGTCATGATTCATGAAATACCTCCACCTGATCTGGGCTGCGCTGTTTCGGCGCAAGACCCGCACCTTCCTCACCCTGGTCTCGATCATTGCTGCGTTTTTGCTGTTCGGCCTGCTCAACTCGGTGCGGATGGCGTTCACTGCCGGCGACAGCGTCGATGGCGCAGGACGGTTGATCGTCAACTCGCGCATGTCGATGCAGCAGGCGTTGCCGGAAAGCCTGGGCGCGCGCATCGCGACCGTGCCGGGGGTGAGCGCGGTCGCGTCGGCGAACTGGTTCGGCGGCGTCTATCAGGACCCGCGCAACCAGGTCATCAGTTTCGCGGTGAGCCCGAACTACATCGACCTGTACCCGGAAATGGTGTTGCCGGCGGATCAACGAGCCACATGGGATCGTACCCGCACGGGTGCGATCGTCGGCGCCGCATTGGCGAAGAAGTATGGCTGGAAGATCGGCGACGAGATTCCGCTGCAGTCAACCATTTTTCCGTCCAAGGTATCCGGCGGCAACACCTGGACCTTCGACATCACCGGCATCTTCCATGCGAAAACTGAAGCGGCAGCGGGGCGCGAACAGCTGTTGCTGTTCCACTGGAAATATTTCGACCAGAACAATGCGTTCGGTTCCGGCACCGTGCACTGGTATGTGGTGAAGGTGGCCAACCCGGCGCATGCCGACGCGGTGGCCAAGACGATCGATGCCATCTCGGCCAATTCGGATCATGAAACCAAGGCGCAGACCGAGCAGGCGTTCCAGGCCTCATTCATCAAGCAACTGGTGAATATCGGCCTGATCGTGGTGTCGATCATGGGTGCGGTGTTCTTCACGTTGCTGTTGCTGACCGGCAACACCATGATGCAGGCGGTGCGCGAGCGCACTTCGGAGTTGGCGGTGTTGAAGACGATCGGCTTCTCCAATCGCAGCGTGCAGGCGATGGTGCTGGCCGAGAGCGTATTACTGCTGCTGCTCGGCGGTGTCATCGGCCTGGCCCTGGTGTCGGCGATCGTGCCCGGCATCGGCGCCGCCAGCGGCGGCATGATTCCCGTGCATGGGGTCAGTGCGGGCACTTGGGGTCTGGGCATCGCGCTGATGCTGGTGATTGGCGTGATTGTCGGCTGGATCCCTGCCTGGCGTGCGATGCGCCTGAATATCGTCGATGCACTCAGCGGTCGCTGACAGGAGCTCGCCATGAAGAAATTTCTGCTCAATCTGGGTCTGGTGGTGCTGGTGATCCTCGCCGTGTACGGGTGGACTTGGTTGCCATGGTTTGGTGCGCTCGTGCTGGCGCTGGCGTTTGCCGCGTGGCTGGCACTGTCGCGCAGCGGCCGGCAGGCCGCGTCTGTGACCGCGGTGGGAGTCAGCACGATCAGGCAGCGCGCGGGCTCTTCGTCGGTCATCGTGATCGGCATCGCCGGGGTGGTGGCGGTGCTGGTGGCGCTGCTGGCGATGGGCGAAGGACTCACCGCGACGCTGGAGAGCGGCGGTCGCACCGACACGGCCATCGTGCTGCGCGGCGGCGCGGCGGCGGAGTCGGCATCGGTGTTGACGCACGACGATGTGCTGGCGGTCGAGCAGGCACCCGGGATCGCGCGCGATGCCAGCGGCAAGCCGATCGCCTCGGCCGAGTTGGTGGTGGCCGCCAGCGTCAAGCAGAAAGGGTCGGACGACGATGCCAACGCGCAGTTGCGCGGTGTCGATCCCGAAGCCTGGGCGTTGCGGCCGAACTTGAAGATCATCGAGGGGCGCAAGTTCCAGCCCGGCCTGCGCGAGCTGGACGTGGGCCAGGGCGCGGCGCGGCAGTTTGCCGGCATGGCCATTGGCGACGAGGTGAAGCTGGGCACGGAGTCGTGGAAAGTGGTCGGCGTGTTTGCCTCCGGCGACGCCTACGATTCGGAAATGTGGTCTGACCGTCAGACCGTGGCCTCGGCCTATCGCCGCGGCAACAGCGCCGAATCGGTGTTGGTCAAGCTCACCAGCGCCGCTGCATTCGATACCTTCCATGCCGCACTGGCCTCCGATCCGAAGCTGAAAGTCGAAGCCAGTACCACCAAGGACTATTTCGCCAAACAGTCCGCCGGCCTGGCCAGGGTGATCCGCATGGTCGGCCTGACCGTGGGCATCATCATGGCGATCGGCGCCATTTTCGGCGCGCTCAACTGCATGTTCGCCGCGGTGGCCTCGCGCGCCAGGGAGATCGCTACCTTGCGCGCGATCGGCTTTCGCAGTGTGCCCGTGGTGGTGTCGGTGATGCTCGAAACCATGCTGCTGGCGCTCATCGGTGGCGTGCTCGGTGCACTGATCGTGTGGCTGGTGTTCAACGGCTACACCACCTCGACGCTGAGCGGCCTGACTCAGCTGGTGTTCCGCTTCTACGTCTCCCCGCAATTGCTGTGGGAAGGTTTGAAGTGGGCGTTGGCAATCGGCTTCATCGGCGGGCTGTTTCCGGCAGTGCGCGCCGCGCGCCTGCCGGTGACCACCGCCCTGCGTGAGTCGTGACGCCGGTGGCATGAATGCGTGGGTGTGCGTGAGTAGCCCACTCGCGGGCGATCACTTTTGCACGGGGTTCGGAATTCGCAGCTTCGTAGGGTGGGCGCTGCCTCAACGCACGCCAACCAAGAGCGGCGGGCAGTGCCCGCCCTATGAAATTGCGCAAGCTCCTGCGCGCGCTGCGTCGCGCGATCCAAACCGGCGCGAACGTGAAGGGCTCACCTGGCTGCTGCTGGACAACCTGGAATGGTAGCTCGGCTACTCCAGGCGCTTCGGGCGCTGCCACGTCGACTGCGCCACCCGGCAGTGCACACCCAAGGCCGGTACCAGGTTGTATGCCCAGGTGATCGAGAGCAACGGCACCGTGCTGGATCAGGCGCCCGCGAGCGAGCTTCTGCCATCAACAAACCGTCAGCGAGCGCCGCCACCGAAGCGTAGCCGCGGCGTTGCTGGCTGGCCGTTGCCACGCGCCCGGCCCAGCGTAATGATCATGACGCCGAACAGGATCACCGCCATGCCAGCCAGATCGAAGGAGCCGAGATGCTCGCCGGCCAGCAGGATGCCAAGCAGCACGGCGACTGGCCGGTGAACCGCGCGGCGAACAACGGCATGCTGGCCACAGTCACCGCGGCGATCTCCGAGCTGACCCGCTCCTCGGCAAAGCAGACCAGCCCGTTGCCCATGCCGAGGTAAGGTTGAGCCCCAGATCAGGTAGAGCGTTAGCAGCCCCAGCGGAACCAGCAGACGAGGATCAGTCAGGCGATGCGACGGTGCCGCGGCATCGACAGGGGACTCGTACCTGGGGACGGGCCGTGTGGGGACGGCGCATTATCCGCGAACGCGGGAACGTTGTGCGTAGGAGCGCACTCTGTGCGCGATACTTTTCAGTCCGGGCGCAGGCAAGGAGCAATCGCGCATAGGGTGCGCTCCTGCAAATTGTTCAATGCGTGGTGGGGCGGCCAGGGCGAAGCACCCGGAACTCGCCTTCCAGTATGGCCGGCTGGCCGTTCGCCGTCGACGAAACCGACTTGGCGGGCGCCGCCCCCTGCTTCCACTGGCGGATCGTGAGCAGGATCACGCCGCCGACCAGCAGCACGCCAGCCACCATCAGCCCGAACACCAGCAGCACACCGATCACGGCCAAGCCCAGCAGCAACGACAGGAAGCGTGCGACAGGATGGCGGGGGCGGCGCATGGAGTGTAGGAAAAGACGCATGTGTTAAAAATCCGTATGGTAAAATCAATAACTTACGTTACCACCATGGGGCTTTGCGGCCCGCGAGGCAAGTGCCGATGGATACAGTGAGCCTGGTCGAATCATCGCCGCTGCAGGTGCTGTGTCCGCTGGAGCATATCCCCGATGGCGGGGCGACCGCTGTGGTCGCAATGCTGGTCGATGGCGAGGAAAGCGTGATTCTGCTGCGCCAGGGCGAACACGTGAGTGGCTATCTCAACATCTGCCCGCACGCCGGCAATCGGCTCGATTACGCCCCTGGCAAGTTCCTGTTGAAGAACGACACCCTGATTTGCGCGGTGCACGGCGCCGTCTTCCAGCAGGCCGATGGACTGTGCACCGGCGGACCGTGCTGCGGGCAACATCTGCGATCGGTGTCGATTCGGGTGATCGCGGATGCGGTCTGTCTGGAGCCCGCTGGCCAGCCTTAGCCATTCCCCATCCCCGGCGCCTCAGCGGAACATCAGGTTGACCACGACCAGGGTCACCACCAGCACCACCACGGTCAGCGGTGTGCCGACGCGCAGGAAATCCTTGCCGCGATAACCACCGGGGCCGGTCACCATCATCAAGGCCGGATGACCTGCGCTGAGCAGGAATGTATTGGACGAGGATACCGCGACGATCAGTGCGTAAGCCGACGGATTGCCGCCGGTGGCGACGGCCACGCTGATCGCGATCGGCACCATCATCACGGTGGCGCCCACGTTCGACATCACCTGCGAGAACAGCAAGGTGAGCACGGCCAGGCACAGTTGCAACACCCACGGCGCCGTCCTGCCCAAGTGCACCAATACCTCCTGTGCGATCCACGCGGCGGTGCCGGTGGCATCCATCGACCAGCCCAGCGGGATCAGGCAGGCGATGACGAAGATGGTCTTCCAGTTGATCGCCTTGAACGCCTCGTCCATGTTCAGCACGCCGGTCAGCAGCATCGCCACCGCACCGGTCATCATCGACAGCGACAGGTCGAGGTTGGTGAACAGGGCCAGTCCCTGCGCCATCAGGAAGAAACCCACCGCCTGCCAGATCTTGCCCGGGCGCTGCAGCTCCTGCGGGATGTCGGTGACCACGACCAGATCCTTGTCTTCGGCGGCCAGCGCCAGGTCGTGCCAGTTGCTGTGCAGCACCACGGTGTCGCCGGCGCACAGGCTGACGCCGCGCACGTCGTCGCGAAATACCGTGTCGCCGCGTGTCACCGCCAGCACCGAAATGCCAAAGCGCTTGCGTAGGCGCAGTTCGGCCACGGTATGCTTGATGAAGCGCGATACCGGCGGGATCACCACCTCGGAAATGCCGGCGCGGGTCGGATTGAACAGCTCGCCCAACTGGCGCATGCGGGTCGACAACCGGCACAGCTGGTTGTTGGCGAACTGGTTGAGCTGATCGCGCGGGCCCAGCACGCCGAGAATCGAGCCGACCCAGATCACGTGGTCGGCCGGTGGCGCCATGCGCGCTTCGTTGCCGCTCTTGATCGCCAGGATCAGCGGCGCCTCGTGCAGCGCCTCGGCCTCGCCGATGCTCATGCCGACCAGCGGACTCTCCGCGGTGACGGTGAGCTCGGCGATATCACCGCCGATGCCGTAGGTCTCGGCGAAGTAGCTCTCGGTACGCCCCGGCGTGACCTTCAGCCGTTGATCCTCGTGCCCGGGCAAAAGCTTGTGGCCGAAGAAATAGAAGTAGGCCAGGCCGACCACGGCCAGTGCCAGGCCGACCGGGGTGACGCTGAACAGGCCGAATTTCGGGATGGTGTGCGCGCCCGGCGGCAGGTTCACGTTGGCGCTGGCGATCAGGTCGTTGAGCACGATCAGCGGCGAGTTCGCGATCAGCGTGGTGTTGGTAGCGGTGAGGATGCAGAACGCCATTGGCAACAGCAGCCGCGAGATCGGCACGCCGGTGCGCGCGGCGAGCCGGCTGCTGACCGGGATCATCAGCGCGGCCAGCGCCTGGCTCGGAATCACCGCACTGAACAGGCTGGCGACCAGGTTGATCACCAGCCCGAGCCGCGACTCCACGCCGCTGGCCAGGCGCATCACGACGCGCGCGGTGTGGGTCAACACGCCGGCGCGATCGAGCCCCTCGCCCATGATCATGATCGCGATGATCGCGATCACCGCGTTGCCGGCGAAGCCGTTGAACACGCGTTCGGACGGAATCAACCCGGTCAGTCCGATCGTCACCACCACCAGCAGCGCCACCATGTCGGCGCGGATCCACTCCAGCACCAGCATCAACATGGTGAAGCCGAGCAGGCCAAGCACCAGGATCATTTCCGGGCTGAGCGATAGTCCCATCAGCCGACACCTCGGCGGGTCAGCAAGTTGCGGTGGATACGGTGGGGCAGTGGAAGCTTCACGCTGCGTCGATTCATCCCTGTTGAATGCCCGGCAGTATAAGCGGGTGCGTGCTACCGCTGGTGAATCATGGGCAAGAGCAATTCCGCCGGTAAAGCAGATCCCACACGCCATGCCCCAGCTTCAGTCCGCGGCGTTCGAAGTGGGTCTCGATACGCCAGGCGGGCTTTTCGGCGTATTGCGCCGGGCCGAGCTGGTTGTGCCAGCCGGGGGTGGATTCCATCACCTCCAGCATGTGTTCGGCGTAGGGCTGCCAGTCGGTGGCCAGGTGCAGCATGCCGCCCGGCGCGATGCGCGATGCGAGCAGGGCGACGAAACCGGGCTGGATCAGGCGGCGCTTGTGGTGGCGCTTCTTGTGCCACGGATCGGGAAACCAGATGCGTACTTCGGTCAGCGCGGCGGGGGCCACCTCGTGTTCCAGCACTTCGACTGCGTCGTGCCTGTACAGGCGCACATTGCCGGCATCGCGCGTAGCCAGCGCGTTCATCAGGCGACCGACGCCGGGACCGTGCACTTCCACGCCGATGAAATCGCGCCCGAGATCGTGCTCGCTGGCCCAGGCCAGCGCCTCGCCGTTGCCGAAGCCGATTTCCATCACCCGGGGCGCCTGCCGCCCGAACATGGCGTCGAAGTCTTGCGTGCTGCCGCGATAGTCGATGCCGAAGCGCGACCACAAGGTTTCGAACGCGCGTTGTTGCGCCGGCGTCATCCTGCCTTCGCGCAACACGAAGCTGCGGATCCGGCGCAGGTGCGCGGCAGGGGCATCATGGTCACCAGCAGTCATGTGGTATTCCGGGATTCGGGCATTTCGGCAGGCGGCCCGGACGATCGGGTCGGGCCATGGCCGACAGCGCGCCCGGGTGCGGCCGCGCTGTCGGAATGGCGGCAGACTCTAGCGCAGCTTCACCGCTGCTGCTGGTCTTTTGGCTTGCGTGACTCGGACTTTCGCGCTGGAGGCGCCTCGCTGCGCTGTGCACGCGGTGCTTCGGCGCGCGGCGGTGGTGGGGCTGTGCGCTGTGGCTGGGCCAGGCGTGGCTGCTCCTGGCGTGGCGCTTCGTAGCGGGGCGGCTGGAAGCGTGGCTGTTGCTGCACGACCGGCCGCTGCGTCACCTGCCGCGGCGGCTCGCGACGGACGGGTTGCACTTGAGCGTGATCGCGCACGTGACCACGCGCAGCGGGTTCGGGACGCTGGAAGCGCGACTGTGGATTATCGCGCCTGCCGGTATCCGCACGTGCCGGGCTGATCGGATAGCGCTGCGAACGTGCGTTGCCGTCTGCCTCGGGCCGGGCGATCGTGTCGGCGTGCTGGATGCGCGGCACTTGCGGGATGCCGGCGCGCGGGCTCAGCACGCGCACGTTCGGCCTCGGCATTGCGCCAGGCCGCGGACCGGCCAGGTTGTTGGTCGGACTGATGCGGCGTTCGATAGCCTCGGGCGGCGCGTGGCGTGCGACCACCTCGCGACGGAACCCGTTCACCGGCAGTTGGCGAACGTGCGCGCTGCGCCGGCCGTCCCGGCTGCCCAGCAACGGGCGCACATCGAGGCCGTGCGGCATCACCGGTGCGGAGGTCAGCTGTCGCGGGTCCGCCTTGACCAGGTTGCGCTGCACGCGTTCGCCGGCGGCGAACTGGCGGCCCCGCATGGCACTGAAGCCGCCCGGCGCATGGCGGTTGACGTAACGCTCGTCGCGCAGCGACCGGTGATTGCGATAGTGGTCGTAGTGGTTGTTGATATTGTTGATGATGGTGACGTTGGTGAAATTGCGGGTCACCCGGATGTTGGCCACGTTGACGCGCCGGTAATAGTCGCGGTCGCAGTGGTACCAGGGGTTGTAGATCTCGCCCGGACCAAGCGGGAACCAGCCGACCGGAGCGCTGCCGATGCCGACCGAGAAGCCGCCTCCACCGACGAAGGCGACCAGCGCCGGCGCGTAGATCGGCCGGGCGTAGCGCGGCCCGGGGATCCAGCCCCAGCCACGATACGTATGCGCCCAGCGGCCATAATGGTACGGCGCATAACCCCACGGCATCGCGTCGATCCAGGTCCAGCCCCACGGCGCGATGTATGCCCAGCGGCCATCGCGGTAGGGCGCCCAGCCGACGGCGACGTTGCTGGGATACCAGATGGCACCGTAGTCGCTGTTGTCCTGCCATTCGCCGTACTGGTCCAGATCCTGTGCGCCGACCATGTCGTCGGGAACGTACTGGTTGCTCTGGGACTGCGCATAGCGCTGGTCGCGCTGATCGACCCAGGCATCGAAGCTGTCGCGCGCGCCGATGTCGCTGATCGCGACTGCGGCGAGGCTGGAATCGACGAAGCGGTAGCTGCGCCCGGCGAACACCTCGCGCTGTGCGTTGTTCTCGCCATACACGGTGGCGTTGCCCGCGAATGCGGTGACCCGAGTGGCATCGCCGTCGATGTCGACCCGGAAGCGGCCGGGCTGGTTGACCACCAGCGCCACCGTCGGCGTGTCGATTTCGTAACTCTGGCCATCGTCCACGTGGCGCACGCTCAGGTTCAGCGTGCCCTGGGCCAGCTCGATCTGCGCCATCTGTTGGTTGAGGTCGAGCAGGCCCAGGTCGGTGTGCTGGGCCAGGCGCAGCGTGGCGCCACCCAATTCCAGTTCGGCGCGGGCGTCGGCGCCGCTGGAGAGCTTATCGCCGGTGGTCAGCGGGCGGTTGATGCTGGCGTCACTCCAGTCGGTCGCGCCGGCAGGCAGCAGGCCGAGACCACCGGCGATCCAGGACAACCGCGCGACCCGACTCGGCAGGTCGGCGCTGTCGTGGCCGGTGCTGGATTGTGCGTGCGCCAGACTGGCAGCGGTGAGCAGCACGGCAATGACCAGGGCGGCGCCGGAGCGCCGCATGGAAGCAATCAGCTTAATGAATACCCGCATGACGCATTCCCCTGTGGACTGATGTCGGTTGCACTCGGTGTTTTGCAGTGATCCAGGCGTATGCGCAGAGTGACGCTTCGATTATGTGCATGCCCAAGGTTAGCTGCGCCTTAGTTGCGCACCCGCCGGCATGGGTGGTTCAGCTGGCCGCCATGCATGGTTCAGCCACCATTTGGCGGGCAACCGGGCCCCTGGTCGTTCCCACCACGCGCATCCCGGGTTACCATGCACTGAGACCTGGCGGGTGTAGCTCAATGGCAGAGCTGTAGCTTCCCAAGCTACTGACGAGGGTTCGATTCCCTTCACCCGCTCCACTTTCCGATCCAGCGATCCCCCGACTCGACCCTTCGCTTTCCTGCACCCAACCCGCCCGTGGCCGCCGATCGCGACCATGGGTTCCGCGAGCTCCGCATGAAAATTGCCATCCTCTCGCGCAACACCCGTCTGTATTCGACCAAGCGCCTGGTCGAGGCCGGGCGCGAACGTGGCCATGTGATGCGCGTGCTCGACCCGTTGCGTTGCTATGTGCGGATTGCGCCGGGCGCGGTGGCGATCCGCTACAACGGCAAGCCGGTGCGCGACCTCGATGCGGTGATCCCGCGGATTGGCACCTCGACCACGTTCTATGGCACCGCGGTGCTGCGTCAGCTGGAGATGATGGGCGTGTACACGCCCAACCCCTCCGACGCGGTGCTGCGCGCGCGCGACAAGTTGCGTTGCCTGCAGATGCTTGCCGCGCAGGGCATCGCCATGCCGGTGACCGTATTCGGTGACAATCCGGACGACAGCGCCGACGTATTGGCCCTGCTCGGCGATCCGCCGCACGTGATCAAGCTCAACGAAGGCAGCCAGGGCACCGGCGTGGTGCTGGCCGAGAAACGCAGCGCGTCGCAAAGCGTGATCGAGGCCTTCCGCGGGCTCTATGCCAATTTCCTGGTGCAGGAGTTCATTGCCGAGGCGAACGGCAGCGACATTCGATGTTTTGTAGTCGGCAAAAAAGTGGTTGCGGCGATGCAGCGCGATGCCAGCCCTGGCGATTTTCGTGCCAACCTGCACCGCGGCGGCAGCGCGGTGGCGGTGGTCTTGAGTGCCGAGGAAAAGCGCATCGCAGTACGCGCGGCCGCTGCGCTGGGCCTGGAGATATCCGGCGTCGACCTGCTGCGCTCCAACCGTGGCCCACTGCTGCTGGAGGTCAATGCGTCGCCCGGGCTGGAGGGTATCGAGGCCGCCACCGGCGTGGACGTGGCCGGCAAGATCATGGATTTGCTGCAGTTGCGAGTCCGTCATCCAGCTGCAGCGGTGACATCGGGGTAAGGCAGTCGCAGAGGAACTGCGACGAGACTCTTCGCGGCCAACTCTGGGAGAGCTTTCTGGTGATCGCGGTCAGGGCCATCTTGCGACGGGCATCCGGCCACTGGGCGCGGCTTGATCGGGAGAGCGTTGCATTAACTTCATCGTAACCCGCGACCCCTTATAACGAGCGGACTGTTTATTTGCGCCACGCGGGAATGGTGAGGCAGATGATGGTATTGGGGCATCAGCTTGGGCCCAGGTGTGGCGGCGGCGAGTCGCGCATCTGGGCCTTTTTCTGGCCCGCGTCCGGTGACGTTCAGGTTCGCCTGGCAAACGACACGCTTCGTGCACCCAAGCTTGTTAAGCTGGCAACCTTGGTCGGCCCGTGCGCCGACTGCGCAGGAGTAACACATGCGTGTACTGGTGATCGAAGACAACAGCGATATCGCGACCAACATCGGCGATTATCTGGAAGACCGCGGCAACGTGGTCGATTTTGCCGGCGACGGCGTGACCGGCCTGCACCTGGCGGTGGTGCACGATTTCGACGTGATCGTGCTTGATCTCACCCTGCCCGGTATGGATGGGCTGGAAGTGGCGCGCAAGCTGCGCCACGAGGCGCACAAGCAGACCCCGATCCTGATGCTGACTGCGCGCGATGCGCTGGAGCAAAAGCTGGTCGGCTTCGAGTCCGGCGCCGACGACTACATGACTAAACCGTTCGCGCTGCAGGAACTGGCCGCGCGGCTGGAGGTGCTGGCGCGCCGCGGCAAGGGCCCGCAGAGCCGGGTGTTGAAGGTGGCCGACCTCACCTTCAACCTCGACACGCTGACGGTGAATCGCGAGGGCAAGTCGATCCAGTTGAACCCGATCGGCCTGAAGCTGCTGCAGGCGCTGATGGAGGCCAGCCCGTCGGTGGTGACGCGGCAGGACCTGGAACAGCGCGTATGGGGCGAGGAACTGCCCGACAGCGATAGCTTGCGCGTGCACATCCATGGCCTGCGCGCGGCGATCGACAAGCCGTTCGAGAAGCCGCTGATTCACACCCGGCACGGTATCGGTTACCGCATGGTCGAGCCGGATGCAGTCCAGGCGTAAGCTCCGTTACCGCCTGATCGTCTCCTTCGCGTTGTTCGGCTTCGGCCTCAGCGCGCTGTTTGCCGTAGCGTCGCTGTACGTGCGGGCCAAAGTCGAGAACCAGCTGATCAACGCGAGCTTGCAGAACGACGTCAACCAGGCCGTCGAGAATAAGCACGAGCATCCTGACTTGCCATTGAGGTCCAGTCTGATCGACGCCTGGCTCTGGAGTGACCGCACGATCTACAAGGCTCCGCTGGCCTGGCAAAACCTGGCTGCGGGCGTCTACGACATGAAAGATGCGGACGCCTCCGGGCATTACAGGCACTACAAGCTGGCGGTGAGCCGCAAATACGGCCTGATCGCCTTCGTCAGCTACGACATCAGCCGTGAGGACGTTGGCAAGCGGCAACTGATCGTGTCGCTGATCGGCGCCGTATTGCTGTTCAGCCTGCTCTCGCTGGCGATCGGTCTGTGGTTGTCGCGCAAGGTACTCAAGCCGGTCAGCGAGCTGGCTCGGCGTTTGCGCGACTTCCGCAAGGCCGGCAAGGCCGAGCCGCTGGCACCCTTTTTTGCCGACGACGAGGTGGGTGAGCTGGCGCATGCGCTAGATGAATACTCATCGCGGCTCACCGCGATGGTCGAGCGCGACCGTGAATTCAACTCCGACGTCAGCCATGAGCTGCGTACGCCGCTGGCGGTGATCGCGAGCACCACCGAATTGCTGCAGGGTTCGCCCGACCTCACCGAGAAATTGAGCGAGCGGCTGAAGCGGATCGAGCGCGCCTCGCGCCAGGCCACCGAGCTGATCGAGGCGCTGCTGCTGCTGTCGCGTGCCGAACGACGTGGTCCCACCCGCGGCGAAACCACCGAGGTGGGCAAGGTCGCTGCCGACGTGATCGAGAGCCAGCGCCCGCAGATGCGCGGCAAAGTATTGACAATCGAGCTGGCGACACATGACCCGGTCAGCGTCAATGCGCCGGCGTCGGTGCTGTCGGTGGCGCTTACCAACCTGATCGGCAACGCGATCAAGTACACGCTCGAAGGCAGCGTACGGGTCGAGGTCGGCGCCGGTCGCATCGAGGTGATCGACACCGGGCCGGGCATCAAGCCGGAAGATGCCGAACGCCTGTTCCTTCGCGGGGTGCGTGGCGAGGGTGTCGGCGGCAGTGGCGCCGGCCTGGGCTTGGCGATCGTGCGCCGACTGTGTGAACTGTACGGCTGGGATGTCTCGATGCGCCCGCGCAGCGACACCAACGGCGCAATTGCCAGCATCGTGTTTTCTTAGGCATTACCACACGGGTGTACCGAACAGATCCGCCTGCGCCTGATAACTGTCGTGGTTGACGAAGCCGGTCAGTCCCACGCCGACCAGCCGGTAGCGGCTGTTCCGCGGCCGCTCGACACGCTCGCGCAGCGCGCAGGCGAGCATGCCCAGCTCCTGCGCCGAGCGTGGCCGCTGCGGCGGCGTGAGGCTTCGCGTCAGCGTGTGGAAGTCGGCGGTCTTCAGTTTCAGCACCACGGTACGCGCAACCCGGCCGCGCTCGCGCTGGTAGCCGGCCCAGGCCTTGTCGGCCAGCCGCAGGATGTGCGGTTCGAGTTCGTCCAGCTTCAGATCGTGCTCAAAGGTGTCTTCGGCAGAGATCTGCACGGTCGGCCGTTCCGCTTCCACGGCGTGCTCGTCGATGCCGTTGGCCAGTTCGTGCAGACGCCGGCCCCAGCGGCCAAAGCGCTGTTCCAGCTCCGCCGCGGCGAAGGCGCGCAGGCTGCCGACGGTGGCGATGCCGAGGGCGGCGAGTTTGGCCTCCATCACCTTGCCCACACCGGGTAGGCGGCCTACCGGCAAGGGCGTGAGGAAGGCCTCGATCTGGCGCGGGCGGATCACGCACAGGCCGTCGGGCTTGTTCCAGTCCGAGGCGATCTTGGCCAGGAACTTGTTGGGCGCCACGCCAGCGGAGGCGGTCAGCGCGGTTTCCTTGCGGATCGCGGCGCGGATTGCCTCGGCGGTAGCGGTCGCCGAGGACAGGCGGGTCTTCGTCGTGGTGACGTCGAGATACGCCTCATCCAGTGACAGCGGCTCGATCAGATTGGTGTGCCGCGCGAAAATCTCGCGGATCTGCCGCGACACGGCCTTGTAGCGTACGAAATCCGGTGGCACGAATACCAGCTGCGGACACAGTCGCTCGGCACTGATCGCTGGCATCGCCGAGCGCACGCCGAACACGCGCGCCTCGTAGCTGGCCGCGCACACCACCGAACGGGTACTGCGCCAGGCCACCGCCACCGGCTTGCCGCGCAGCGATGGGTCGTCGCGCTGCTCCACCGACGCGTAGAACGCGTCCATGTCGATATGCACGATCTTGCGTGAGGTAGGGGACAAGCGTGTGGCCGATGCGGAGCGGATACGCTCATTCTAGGAGCTTGGGCCGTAGAAATTTTGGTGGTCGATGCGAGAATTCGGCGGTGCGAGGACAGACAACGGCGGCTCGCCGGCCATGGGCCAGGAATCGGCGGTAGATGGAGCGCACAGACGTTGGGCAGACGATGTGTCGGGATAGCCCGGCCGGGCCGGGCCGGGCCAGCATCACGCCGGACCTGGCTGATGGGACTGGCTGAAACCGCCCTGTTGGTGGCAAGGTGGCCGCCGTGCTGACCGAACCTGCCAATGCCTATGCGCGGCGCCTGAATAGCTGGGACGCGGCGATGATCGTCATCGGCGGCGTCATCGGGGCGGGCATCTTCCTCACCCCAGCGACGGTGGCGCAACATACCTCTTCGGGGCTGGAGTTACTGGTGCTGTGGGCCATCGGGGGAGGGCTCACTCTGGCCGGGGTGCTGTGCTACGCCGAGCTCGGCGCACGCCGGCCGCAGGCGGGCGGCATCTATGTCTATCTGCGCGAGGCGTTCGGCCTGCTGCCGGCGTTCCTGTTCGGCTGGACCATGGCGCTGATCAACTACCCTGGCAGCGTCGCCGCGGTGGCCACGATGTTTGCCGAATATCTGTGCACGGCGCTCGGAGTGGCCCCGCAGCTCTATGTCAAGCCGGTGGCGGTGGGTGCGATCGTGTTCATCGTGGGCATCAACCTGTTCGGCATCCGTGCCGGCGCCTGGATGCAGAACGTGTTCACCGTGCTGAAACTGGCGGCGATCGCGCTGCTGGTGATCACCGGCCTGGTGCTGGCGTACGAGCAGCTCGGGCTGGCGCTGATTGGCGAGGCGGCGAAGCCGGCCTCGACCTGGGCATTTGCCGGCGCGCTGTTGCCGGTACTGTTTTCCTACGGTGGTTTCCATTACCTCAACGACCTCGCCGGCGAGGTGCGCAACCCGCAACGCACCCTGCCACGTGCGCTCGGCATGGGCATGGCCGGCGTGGTGATCTGCTACCTGCTGGCGAACTACGCCTATCTCGCCGGGCTCGGCCATGCCGGCCTCGCTGGCAGCGGGGCGCCGGCGGCAGATCTGATGCGCTTGCTGTTCGGCGCGCGCGGCGCCACCGTCATCGCCGTCGGCATCGCCTGTTCCACCTTCGGCTATTGCAGCATCGCGATCGCCGGTGGTGCGCGCGTGCTGCAGACGATGGGGGCCGACGGGGTGTTCTTCCGCGCGGCCGGGCGGGTTGATCCACGCACGCGGGCGCCGCAGGTGGCACTCGCGCTGCTTGGCGCCTGGGCGGTGGTGCTGACTCTCTCCGGCACCTTCGGCCAGCTGCTCAATTACACCACCGTGGGCGAGTGGCTTGGCCACGTGTTCGGTATCGGCACGCTGTTCTGGTATCGCAAGCATGTCATCGACGAGCCAGCGCCGTACCGCGTTCCGTTCTACCCGCTGCTGCCGCTGATCTTCGTGATCACCGTGTTCGGCGTGATCGTGGCCAGCGCGATCCATGCGCCGGGCGATGCCGGCATGAGCCTGCTGATTATCGCGTTAGGCGTGCCGGTGTATTACGGCTGGCAGCACTGCTCGCACAAACACCACGCGGCTTGACCGCCATTCACGCAGTGCCCGGATAATCGAGCTTTACGCAGGAGCCGCTGCCGATGAAACGTTTTCTGCCGGTCTGGTTGTGGCTGGGCGTGCTAGGCGGTTGCCATGCCGCCAGCACGTCCGCCCTGCCTGATCTGGCCAGTGCATCGAGCTCCGCCCAGGTCAGCCTCGACCAGGTGCAGCGGGTTGGAGTCGTCGAGCATGCCAGCGATGGCGTCGCGCAACGGCGCTACGTGTTTCAGCCGGCGGCGCATCCGCAGATCGTGCTGACGCCCGCAGGTGGCGCGTGGGACTGGTCGGGGCAGGGTGAGTTGCGCATGCGCGTGCAGAACGCGATGCCGTGGCCGGTGACTGTGCGCGTGGAGATCGACGGCGCCGCCGAGCAGCGGTTGCAGGCCAGCATCGGCGTGCCGGCCGGCCCGGCGCAGACCTTAGTGATCCCGCTGCAGGCCACGTCGCCGCGCGTGCAAGGCATGCAGGTGGGGCCGCCGATGCCGTTTGACGATCATGGTCGACTTACCCTGCTGGCGACCACGGTCGAGGGCGCGCTGGATCGGCACCATGTACGGGCGATCCGGCTGGAGGTGCCGGCACCCCGGGCCGCGCAGACCTTGCTGTTGGGCCAGCTGCAGACGGCCGCAGGTGCGGCCACACTGCACGCCGCGTATGCCGGCCTCGTCGACCGCTACGGCCAGTTTACCCGCGCCGGCTGGCCGGAGAAGATCGCCAGCGATGCGGCGCTGCGGAGCGCCGGGAATGCCGCGATGCTGGCGCCTGTCGCAGTCGGGACGGATGCCTATGGTGGACGTCTGGACGTCCATGGATTGCACCAGACCGGCTGGTTCCACACGCAGGAGCTGGATGGCCGCTGGCATCTGGTCACGCCGGATGGGCACGCGTTCTTTTCGCTGGGCGTGAATGCGGTGGCGTCCGATGGCGGGCGCAGTTATGTGCAGGGCCGCGACTTCATGTTCTGCGACTTGCCACCAGATAGCGGCCCGTGGGCGGCGTTCTATGGCAGCGGCGACAGTCGGCGCGCCGAGCAGGGCGCGAGTGCGGGCGTCGGCGACAACCATGGTCGGTGGTTCGATTTCTATGCGGCGAATCTCTACCGCATCGGCGGTGAAGGCTGGCTGGCCGCCTGGCGCCGACGCACGCTGAAGCGCCTGCAGGCGTGGGGATTCAACACCATCGGCAACTGGAGTGACGCGGCGCTGGGCCAGGCACACCGCTTGCCATACACGCGCTCGATCAATATCAAAGGCGACTACGCCAACGTGGCGAGCGGCTATGACTACTGGGGGCGCATGCCCGATCCGTTCGATCCGCGTTTCGTGGAAGCCGCCGAGCGGGCGGTGGCGCAAGCGAGTGCCGGGGTACGCGATGACCCTTACCTGCTCGGTTACTTCGCCGACAACGAGCTGGCATGGGCCGGCACCGGCGCGCAAGGGCGCTGGGGGCTGGCGCTGGGCACGCTGGCTGGCCAGGTGAAGAGCCCCGCCAAGCAGGCGTTCGTAGCGACGTTGAAGAAAGAATACGTGTCGCCGGAAACCCTCGCTTCCGCCTGGGGCATTGCGCTGACCTCCTGGGCTGCGCTGGATGCCACCGGCTTCCGGGCGCCGTTGCCCGACGCAGCGCATCCGGCGATCGCCCGCGATTACAGCGCCTGGCTGCGTCGTTATGGGGACACCTACTTCCGTACCGTGGCCGTGGCGATCCACCGTCACGATCCACACCACCTGTTCCTCGGCGGCCGCTTTGCGGTGAACACGCCCGAAGCGGTTGCCGCGTGCGCGCAGTATTGCGACGTGGTCAGTTTCAACGTCTATGCCGACCTGCCGCAGCACGGCTTCGATGCCGCTGCCATGCGCAAGCTCGACAAGCCCGTGCTGATCAGCGAATTTCACTTCGGGTCGGCCGATCGCGGCCCGTTCGGCAGCGGCGTGGTAGCGGTCGCCAGCGAGGCGCAACGCGGGCCAGCCTATGCGCGCTTCGCCGCCGCCGCGGCGGACAACCCGCAGATCGTGGGCGTGCATTGGTTCCAGTACGCCGACCAGCCAGTGACCGGGCGGTTGCTCGATGGCGAGAACAGCCACGTCGGCCTGGTGGGGATCACCGACATCCCGTTTGGCGGGTTTGTCGAGGCGGTGCGGGCGGCGAACCTGCGGATAATCCAGCCGTATGCCGGCAATACGAAACCGGCGCGGAAACGTTGATATCCGGCGATCGGTTATGCTGGGGAACCACGTGGCCGTCGCAGGGTCGATAGAACTCGTGCGCTCCATCATCCGGGACAGTTCACCATGAATCCGCTTCGTTCCTCGCTCGTCGCCTCCCTCGTTGCCGTCGCTGGCCTTGCCGTCATTCCCATTGCGTCGGTACACGCCGCCAACGAACTCGGCGGCAGTCCGGTGGCGGGCGTGTGCATGCTTTCGCGTGAGGCGGTGTTTGCCCAGTCAAAGGTTGGCAAGGCCGCCAGCGAGCGGCTGGGCGTGTTGACCGAGCAGGCGCGCAGCCAGCTTGATACGCAGCGCAAGCCCATCGAAACGGACATCCAGCGCTTCCAGCAGAAATCCTCGTCTTTGAGCGAGGCGCAGCGCAAGCAACAGGGCGAGGCTCTGCAACAGCGCATGCAGACGTTCAAGAACCAGGCCGACGAGCTGAGCCAGCGCGTCCAGTTGACCCGCGCCAAGGCCATGCAGCAGATCGGTACCGATGCGGAATCGATCGTCTCCAGCAGCTACAAGAACCACCACTGCGGCCTCTTGCTGAACCGCGATGCAGTGCTTGGCGGCGACACGACGAATGACCTCACCGGCGACGTCGTGAAGGGTCTGGACAACAAGATCACTACCATCAGCTTCAACCTAGAGCCGCTGCCGGCGCGCAACGTGAACGGCCGCGGCGCGACAAAGTGATGGTGGTCGTCTGGTCCGGCATCCGGGGTATGCCGGTTGCCGGGATGATGTGGGGGTGGAGTAACTGATGACCATCCGGCCTTTTTATCCGATCGGCACACCCGGACAGTGCTGGGGGGATGTGGAGATCGCCGCGTGGCGGTCGCGGCAGTCACTCCAGCGCAGCTATGCCGCGGACGTTTTGCGCCGGCTCGACGACCTGCGCACGCAGTTCGATGTGGCGGAGTACGGCCGCCTGGAATACCCGTCCGGCAGCTACCTTCTGTTCGCAATCCGCAGCCACGGCTGGCGCGACGATCTGCCCACGGTGCTGGTGACCGGTGGCGTGCATGGCTACGAGACCAGCGGCGTACATGGTGCATTGCAATTCGTGGAAACGAAGGCGGCGGGCTATGCCGGGCGCGCGAACCTGTTGGTGGCGCCGTGCGTCAGCCCCTGGGGCTATGAGCGGATTCACCGCTGGAATGCGAACGCGGTCGATCCGAATCGCTCCTTCCACGAGCACAGCACGGTGCAGGAATCGGCTGCGGTGATGCGTCTGGTGGCGCCGGTGCGCGAGCGCATGCTGGTGCACATCGACCTGCATGAAACCACCGACAGTGATGAGTCCGAGTTTCGTCCGGCGCTGGCGGCGCGCGACGGCAAGGCTTTCGAGCCGGGCGGAATTCCCGATGGCTTTTACCTGGTTGACGACAGCGCACACCCGCAACCTGAGTTCCAGCGAGTAATCATCGAGGCGGTGGCAAGAGTCACCCACATTGCGCCAGCCGACGAGCGTGGCGCGATCATCGGTTCGCCGATGGTCGCGCCGGGCATCATCCAGTATCCGCTCAGACAGCTTGGCCTTTGTGCGGGGATCACCGACGCGCCGTATAAGACCACCACCGAGGTCTATCCCGACAGTCCCCGTGCCACGCCGGCGCAGTGCAACGCCGCGCAAGTGGCCGCGGTGTGCGCCGCGATCGATTTTGCCATGGCTCAGCGTGCGGCGAGTGCCGCCCACGTTGACGCCTGATTGCGCGTTGGTGGCTTCCTTGAATGCCACGGCGACCACCATCGATACGACCCGGCGGAAGCGGGCGGGCGCGGCGCCGACATGGCGCAAAAAAGAACCCGCAGAGGGGAGTCTGCGGGTTCGTGGATCCATCTATGCATGTGCGACGGAGGAGGGGAGCCTTGTCGCACGGTGGGATAAGTGCCTCACGACACCGCATTAGTGTACCAATCGGTTTGTTAATAAACCATGACCGAAAATGTCTGCGCTGGCAGGCGCCGGGACGGTACCCGGAATTCGACGTCATCGCCGCGGTAGCATGATACTGACGTTACTGTCATCGTTGTCGGAAATCCAAACATGTCCGTGGATACACGCCAGGCAAATCGTCGTCGCAATCGCCATGCCGGACAGGCGCAGGTATGGTTGTTCGGCTACGGTTCGCTGATCTACAAGGTGGATTTTCCGTATATCGAACGCCGCCCGGCATGCATCCGGCATTGGGTGCGGCGCTTCTGGCAGGGCTCGCATGACCATCGTGGTACGCCGCAAGCGCCTGGTCGCGTGGTGACTCTCGTCCCCCAACCGGATGCCGTCTGCATCGGCATGGCCTATTTGATCACACCAGCGGTGTTCGCCCAGCTCGACTTGCGCGAGAAGAATGGCTACCTGCGCTGCACCACCGAAATTGACTTTGGCAACGGCGAGCAGGCGGAAGGGTTGGTGTACATCGCCACGGCGGAGAACGCGGCCTTTCTGGGGCCGGCGCCCGAGGCCGAGATCGCCCGTCATATCGCCGCATCGTCCGGCCCCAGTGGGCCAAACCGCGACTATCTGCTGCAGCTCGCTACCGCGTTGCGCGAGCTCGATGCGCACGACCCGCACGTGTTCGACGTGGAGCGCCATCTGATCGATCTGCTCGCCTCCCAGCGGGGCGCCGATCAACGCTGATGATCGCTTGCGCTCGACCCCTGTCTTTCGTCACGCGCTGCTGACAGGTCGCGCAGGCAAGATACATCAATCGCCCGAACCGGGCGCCCCTGCGGAGCACGATCCATGTTGATGACCATCCTGATTATCGTGCTGATCCTCGCCCTCGTCGGCGGTTTGCCCAGATGGGGCTATTCGCGCTCGTGGGGCTACGGGCCCAGCGGCATCCTCGGCACGATCGTGATCATCCTGCTGATCCTGTGGCTGCTTGGCCGGCTGTGACCGTTTGATGGGCAACGCCCTGCGCCGCGCTTTTCGCGCAGGTGATCATGCGGTGCAGGGCCTCTCGACTACATGGCCACGGCGCCATGCGGTATCAGGTTCACAGACAGCATGCTACGGTAGCCGCATGCTGTTGGTGCACACGCCGTGTGCTGTCCCGTATGCCTGCTGCCATTTCTCCAGTTGATCCAGGCCAACCATGCCGTGCCGGGCCTGTCGGCGCGAGCCTGGTTCGGCTCGGTGCATTGCGGTCCCCTCGATCGCCTCGGGGCATGAGCATGCGCGACGACGATGATTTTGACGACGATCACGACTTCGACGACGGGGACGACTCGGTCGAGACCAGGGTGTGGCTGCTATTGCTGCTGATCAACCCCGGCGACGAGGAAACCGCGCTGCAGCAGTTCACTGCCTACCGCGAGGCGGTGGCCGACGGCGCTGAGGCCGGGCCGGTTGAGCTGGTCGCGCAGGTGATCGACTGGCGTTCCGGATTCAAGGTGGCGCAGGACGACCTGCGCTCGCTGGTGCAGGCGCTGGATGAGCTCTGCGCACGCTGGAACTTGTCGATCGACTGGGACGGTGATCCGGACGACGACTACTTCGACGATGCCGATGCCGGCAGCCTGCTCGGCATCGCCTGCGACCGCCTGGCCGAAGCCGGCTATACCTTGTGGACATGGGAAACCGACGACGATTCGTACGCGGGCTGGATCACCCTGACCTGCGACAACGAACCGATGCGCGAACTGGCTACCGCGTTGCACATCAACCTGCGTCTGGGCAGCGACGTCGGCTGAGCATGTGGCAATTGATCGGTCGCGATCAGCGACCGCCGGATCAGCGCCGCCGACATCCACTGCCTGGTCGAACTGGGCCAGAGCGGCCATCATCGCCCGCTGGCAGCGTTGCTCGCCAGCAGGCCCTGATAAATCGTGCAGGCACTTGTCGCTATGCGGCGACCAAGGCCTGGTCGAGGTCGGCAAGCAGGTCGTCGATGTGCTCGATGCCGATCGACAGCCGCAGCATGTCCTCACTCACCCCAGCCGCAGCCAGCTCGGCGGCATCCAGCTGCCGGTGCGTGGTCGAGGCGGGATGGGTGGCCAGTGACTTGGTGTCGCCGATATTGACCAGCCGGGTGAACAGCTTCAACTCGTCCAGCACGCGGGCGCCAGCCGCACGCGGGTCAGCGCCGCTCTTGCCGCCCACGCCGAACGACAGGATGCCCGAAGCCTTGCCGCCCATGTACTTCTGCACCAGCGCATGATCGGGATGATCGGGCAGGCCGGCGTACTTCACCCAGGCCACCTTGGGATGGGCTTGCAGGAACTTCGCGATCGCCAGTGAGTTGTCGCAGGTTCGCTCCATGCGCAGGCCCAGCGTGTTGATTCCCTGCAGGATGAGGAAGGCATTCATCGGCGAGATCGCCGCGCCGGTATTGCGCAGCGGCACCACCCGCGCGCGACCGATGTAAGCGGCTGGACCGAGTGCTTCGGTGTAGACCACGCCGTGGTAGGACACGTCCGGCTCGTTCAATCGGCGGAAGCGCTGCTTGTGCGCGGCCCAGGGAAACTTGCCGCTGTCGACGATCGCGCCGCCGATGCTGTTGCCGTGGCCACCCAGGTACTTGGTCAGCGCGTGCACGACGATGTCGGCACCATGCTCGATCGGCCGGCACAGGTAGGGGCTGGGTACGGTGTTGTCCACGATCAGCGGAATGCCGTGCTCGTGCGCGATCGCGGCCAGCGCGCCGAAGTCGGTGACGTTGCCCAGCGGGTTGCCGATCGACTCGCAGAAGATCGCCTTGGTGCGCTCGTCGATCAGTGGCGCGAACGTCTCCGGACGGCGCGCATCGGCAAAGCGCACCTCCAGCCCCTGCTGTGGAAAAGTGTGCGCGAACAGGTTGTAGGTGCCGCCGTAGACGGTGGCGGCCGAGACGATATTGTCGCCGGCCTCGGCGATGGTCTGGATCGCATAGGTCACCGCGGCCATGCCCGAGGCCAGCGCCAGCGCGCCGACGCCACCTTCCAGTGCGGCCACCCGCTGTTCCAGCACGTCCTGGGTCGGATTCATGATCCGTGTGTAAATGTTGCCCGGTACCTTCAGGTCGAACAGGTCGGCTCCATGCTGCGCGTTGTCGAACGCGTACGCCACGGTCTGGTAGATCGGCACCGCGGAGGAGCGCGTGGTGGGGTCGGGCGTGTAGCCGGCGTGGACGGCGAGCGTTTCGATCTTCATGGGTGATCCTGCGGTGAGGTGCGCAAACGTGGCCATGGCTCGCGAGCGGGGTGCCTGGCATCCAGTGCCCGGCATGCCGGACTCGGTGCACGGTAGCGCAAGTCAAGGCAGGCGTAAAGACGTAAAGACGTCCAGATGAAATTGCCTTATGAGCATATGTCGAAGCGGATATGTGAGGAGTTCAATCCACTCGCCATCGCGCGGGGTATCCTAGCAGCCGGCTGGCTCGTCGTCGAAACCGGTATAGCCCTCGGGGAAGACCGGCGTGCCATCGGGCTCCAGGCCGGACATCTCGGCCAGCGCCTTCGCCGCCGCGGCCTCGGCGGTCGCCTTGTCGCGAAAGCTGCGGTTCTCGCAAATGGCGAAGTACAGCGGAAAGCCGTGCTGGCGCGGGGTGATCGCCAGGTAGGCGGTGTAGCGCGAGCCCTCGAGCGTGGCCCCGGAGCGCGCCCGATAGTCGTTGAATTCGCGTTCGGCCATGAGCGTCGCATTGGTGCGGTGAGAACCGCAGTGTAGCTTGCACCGCGCGTGCCGTATCATGCGCGGGTGAATGCCACCGACCTGCCCGTGCCGCGCATCGGGCTGGACACGCACGGGCCTGGTGGCGCCGCTTGACGCCAGCACAACCTGCCATATGGTGCACTGGCGGCGACGTTCCATCCAGAGTCCCGGCCATGCTCGACCCGCATATCATCGACTGCCCCTACTGCGGCGAGCCCATCGAAATACTGATCGATAGGTCGGTCCGCGAGCAGCAGTACATCGAGGACTGCCAGGTGTGCTGCCGCCCGATCATGCTGGGCGTGAGCGTCGAGGAGGATGGAACGACGCAGGTGCGCGCCTCAGGCGAGAACGATGCCTGAGGCCGGCAGGGTAGCGCGGGTGGCCGCATCGCTGGCTGGCGTGACCGGGCGGGTGAGATCCCACAGCATGCGCGCACGAAAGCCCAGTGCCAGGGCATCCTGCGCGGTCCACAGCACGCACACCTCGCGTGCCAGCCCGCATACCACCACCTCGTCCACACCGCGCTCGCGCAGCCAGCCGGCCAGGCCGGTGCGGGGGCGGCTCTCGCCCGGGCCGTGGTTCTCACGGAAGCCGCTATAGGAATCGACGGCCGGGTCGGTGCCCTTGCGGATCACGGCATCGAGCGCCGACCAGTCGATCGCCGGATGCAGCTCGGCGCCGGTGGTACCTTGTACGCAATGCTCTGGCCACAGCGTTTGCGGTTGGCCGTAGAGTTCGATTTCATCGAACGGTGCATGCCCCGGGTGCGAGCTGGCGAACGAGATGTGTCCGGCCGGGTGCCAGTCCTGGGTGGCGACGACATGGCGGAAGCGGTGCTGGCGCAGCAACTGATCGATACCTTCGATGATGGCGTCGCCCTCGTGGCAGGCCAGCGCGCCACCGGGCATGAAATCGGGCTGGACATCGACCAGGATAAGTGCGGAGGTGGCGCAAGCGGCGTGAGTCATGCAGACTGCTCCAGGCGGATGAGACCACGCAGTCTAGCGGGCCCTCGCCGCAGTTGAGCGGTTTTCACGCGCTCGCAGGATGGGCGAAGTGCACTACGACCAGTCGTGGATGGGTAGCGGTATCGTTGGAGGGATCGAGGCCGGCCTGATTTCGGCGGCGGCCGGCCTGCTGTTGTTCCTGCTGTTGCATGGGTGGGGACGGCGTCATCACTGGTGCGATGCGCGAAAGATCGGCTGGTCATTCCTGCTGGCCAGCATACTGACCATCAGCGGCGACCTGTGGGACATGTTCTATTTTAACTACGCGAACCTGCAGTCGCCGGCCCTGCTCCGGGCCGAGCTGGCCCAGGTGCATGACCCGGAGGGTTTGGGCTTGCGCGTGTTGTGCGAGCTGCTCGGGGTGTTGCTGGGTATCTATCTTGGTTGGGTGGTGGTTGGTGGTCATCGTTCGAACCGGGGTGGCAACCACCACTCATAGCCCGGTGCGACCCTGCGGGGGCTGGCCGTCTTCCACTCGAAGCTGGCAGTGCGATCACAGCAGCGGGTCGAACAGCCGCGCCACGTGCATGGCCACCCGGCGCAGGTACGGCGCGTCGCGGTATTCGCGCTCGTCAATCGCCACTGCGCGGGAGAAATCCTCGGCCAGCATGGCCTCCACCTCGCCGGCAAACGTTTCGTTGACGACCAGCACGCCGACCTCGAAATTGAGCCGGAACGAACGACTGTCCAGGTTCATGCTGCCGATCGCCGCGCAGTCGTGGTCAATCAACAGCGCCTTCTGGTGCAGGAAGCCGCTCTGGTAGCGAAACATGCCGATGCCGGCACGCAGTGCATGGTGGGCGTGCAAGGTGGAGGCGAGAAAGACGGTGCGATGGTCCGGTCGCGACGGGATCAGTACGCGCACGTCGACCCCGCGCAGCACGGCCAGTTGCAGCGCCGAGCGCACCGCCGTGTCGGGCACGAAGTACGGCGTGCTCAGCCATACCCGCTCGCGTGCGGCGTTGATCGCCGCGCTGAAGAACAGCGAGCCGGTTTCCAGTCGGTCAGCCGGGCCGGCCGCCACCACCAGCGCGCTGGCCTCGCCGTCGCTCGGCGGCGGGGGCAACAGCGGCGGTAGCTGGCCGGTGATCCATTGCCAATCATCGGCGAACAATTTCTGCAGATCGGCCACGGCCGGCCCGCGCAGTTCCAGCATGGTGTCGCGCCAGGGCGCCAGCGGCGGCTTCAGCCCCATGTACTCGTCACCGACGTTGAGGCCGCCCACGAAGCCCCGCGCGCCATCGACCACCACGATCTTGCGGTGATTGCGAAAGTTGAGCTGGAAGCGGTTGCGCCAGCGATGCGTGGCGAAGCGGTGGATCGCTACCCCGCCCGCGCGCAGCGTCTCGACGTAACGTTTTGGCAAGGCGTGGCTGCCGACGCCGTCGAACAATACGCACACCTGCACGCCCGCGGCGGCACGCTGCAGTAGTATCTGCTGCAGGCGCCGCCCCAGCATGTCGTCGTGGATGACGAAGAACTGCACCAGCAGGCACTGTTCGGCGGCCGCCATGGCCGCAAACATGTGCTCGAAGGCAGCCTGGCCGTCGATCAGCAATTGCAGCCGGTGGCCGCTGCAGAATGGCCGCCGCTGCAAGGCACTGATCGCCGCGAAGCGGCCGCACGCCGGTTCGACGGTGATCGACGTCCACGCCTCGGGCATCGCTTCCGCTATCGGCACCGGGTGGCCAACGTGGTAGCCGAGGAAGCGGCTGGAGCCCAGGTAGAGGTACGGCAGCAAGGTCAGATATGGCAGCAAGAGCAGGCCGAGGGCCCAGCCAATCGCCCCCTGCGGCGTGCGCGCGTGGGTTACCGCATGCATGGCGGTGAATATGCCGAGCAAGTGCAACAGGGCGATGCCGCTGGTGAGTACCGTGGTGTTCATCACGCGTGCATCGTCGCCTGATGGCGGCCGGACATCAATGCGGGCAGACGTCCGGCCGGTGGGCGTCCCATCGGCGTCGAGCCAGCAATGTGCCGCGGATGCTGTTTCCGTCTGCTGTCCTGCAAGCAGGCGCGGTGCGACGGAGCAATCAGGCGTGCAGGCGCTCGACTACCGCGACCTGTTGCGGCTGCGTCGTCCAGATCCCGCTCGCTCCGGCCTGCTCGTAGGCAAGATAACGGGTCAACTCCCCACCATAGACGTGCAGCGTGAGCGCGGCTTCATGCTGCGACAGGTTGCGACAACGATGCACGTGGTTCTGGTCGCCTTCGAACCAGGTGCCATCACCCGGGCCGAGCCAGTCGCGGCCCAGGGGGTGCAGGTTGCCCGAGTCCGGGTCGTGGCGCCAGGACTGCACTTCAACCGCGCCGACCAGGGTCAGTTCCAGCCCCCACAGGCCGGCATGGTCGTGTACCGGCGTGCAGTGGTTTGCCGGCCATGCCATCACCATCACGCTTACCGGTACCTGGGTGCGCTGCGCCAGCAGCCAGCGCCCAAGGCCATGCCCGCGCTGGTGCAGGCGCGCCAGTCGGGTCGCCATGGCGGAGGAGTTGTGGTGCACAACCTGTCCCAGGTCGCGCGCCATCGAGGCAAGGTCGGGGTGCGCCACGTTGGCATGCTCCAGCGCAATCGCGCGCAGGGTCTTCAAGGTTTGCCGTGGCTTGCCCATGGATATTCCCGCGGCGTGAAGGGGCGTCAGTGGATCACGCCGATGGTTAAAGTGGCGTAAGCCGTCCGGGTTCGCGGCCGGATGCGCGCGGTAAGCAAGGCTGGCCTCGACCGGCGTGGCTGTCATGTTCGTCGGGGCCGGGCCTGCTCAAGCGCTAGCACAAGCTGGCCGTGCTGCTGTGCGTGATCCCCGGGCCGGGGCGTTGACGCCGAAGCGACGCTTCAGCCGAACAGCATGGCGATGCCGAACAGGCCGACCATCAGGAACGACAGCACCAGCTTGAGCAGGCTGCCGAACAGCAGGCCGAGCCAGGTACCCACCCCGACATGGGTGGAGCGCAGCACGCTGTTGCCGGACGCCAGCTCACCCAGGATGGCGCCGAGGAACGGCCCGAACAGCAGGCCGGGAATGCCGAAGAACATCCCGACGATGGTGCCGATGGTTGCACCCCACAGCGCTCGCGAGCTGGCGCCGATACGTTTGGCGCCCAGCGTGCCGGCGACGAAATCGACGATCACGCCGAGCGCGCCGAGCGCGCCGATGATCAGCAGCCACCACAAGCCCAGGTGGCGGTAGCCGTCCACGGCCGCCACCAGCCAGATCCCGCCGAACACCATCGGGATGCCGGGTAGCACCGGCAGCACCGAACCGGCCACGCCGCCGACGATCAGCAGCGCGGCGAGGATATACAGCGCGATATCGAGCACGGGAATTCCGGTCATAATTGTTCCGGTAGGTAAAGCCGTAGAAGCCCGCTGGCGGGCGATGCTGTTGTTTTGATCTTCCATGGTGCGTGCCGGGCAAGAGTATCGCCCGCCAGCGCGCGCCTACCTTTCCGCAAAGGCGCGTTCGATCACGTAGTCGCCTGGCATGCGCGTGCGCGGCGAGGCCTGGAAGCCGCGACCGTCGAGCAACGCACACAGGTCGTCCAGCATGGCTGGACTGCCGCACAGCATCACGCGATCGCGCTCCGGGTTCAGCGGCGGCAAACCGGTGGCAACACTCAGTGCACCGTCAGCGATCGCGTCGGTGATGCGGCCCCGATGGCGGAACGGCTCGCGTGTGACGGTGGGGTAGTAGGTCAGTTTCTCGCGCACCAGTTCGCCCAGGTATTCATGTTGCGGCAGTTCGCGCTCCAGATATCCGGCGTAGGCCAGGTCGCTGACGTTGCGCACGCCGTGGGCCAGCACGATCCGGTCGAACCGCTGGTAAGTGTCCGGGTCGCGGATGATGCTCATGAACGGCGCCAGCCCAGTACCGGTGCCGAGCAGGTACAGATGGCGACCCGGCTTCAGGTCGGTCAACACCAGGGTGCCGGTGGGTTTGCGGGTGACAATCAACGGATCGCCCGGTCGCAGGTGCTGCAGGCGCGAGGTGAGCGGGCCGTTGGCGACCTTGATCGAAAAGAACTCCAGGTGCTCCTCCCAGCTCGCGCTGGCGATGGAGTACGCACGCATCAGCGGGCGCGCTTCGGTTTCCAGCCCGATCATCACGAACTGGCCGCTGTCGAAACGAAAGCCGGGGTCGCGCGTGGTGCGGAAGCTGAACAGCGACTCGTTCCAGTGCCGCACGTCGATCACGTGCTCGGTTGCCATTGCCACCATGGGGAGTGTTTCTCGAGAGTTTCCGGAGGTCGGCGCCTGATATGAACGCAGGTGCAAAATGGCAACGCACGTCGCGACCGCGGACATTTGGAAAGCGCCGCATGGCTGGAGCCATTAGTGGCGCAAGGATACGCCATCGGTCAATTTTCGCGAAGGGTAATGCCGGGCTTCGGGGCGGCTGGCCGGTTGGGTGGCGCGCGCAATTGCAGGATTTGTGACCGAAAGCCGCTTCCGCAGGAGTGCGAAGCGGTATGAAGGCGGCGTAAGCTGTTTCTTACGCCAGTGGCTGTTATCAGCCTACCCAAGGAGGTTCTCGGACTACAGCGCCAAAGTGGTACATGATGTTGTATCGTCGAGCTGATTCGATCGGTTGCATCATCGCCGGATCGTGAAGGAAGCCAGGGGGGGATTCCATGGTGCGTCGATGTTGGCGCGGCTGAATTCTCGATGGTGACTTCGGGGTGGGTGCATGCCGACCATGCTCGGCCAATCCCAGGCAATCGCGGCGGTGCGGCTTCTGCTGCAACGGTATGCCGCCTGTGATGTGCAGGTGCTGATCGAGGGCGAAACGGGTACCGGCAAGGAAGTGGCTGCACGCGAACTCCACTATGCCGGTGCACGGGGCGCGCATCCGTTCGTGCCGGTCAATTGCGGCGCCATTCCCGACAGGCTGATCGAGAGCGAACTTTTCGGTCATGGCCGTGGCGCCTTTACCGACGCCAAGGTCGCGCAACCGGGCGTGGTTGACCACGCGCGCGGCGGCACCTTGTTCCTCGACGAGGTGGATGCGCTTTCGGCCAAGGGCCAGGTGGCCTTCTGCGTTTCCTGCAAGACAACGAATACCGGCCTGATGGTGGCGGAGCCCGCGTTCGGCGGCCCGCTGCTGTCAGCCCTTGTGGCGCGCCATCTCACGGCAGCCGACGCGTGGCACGCATGTTGCGTATTCCTCAACCACGCAGTTGCTGCATGAGTGTATTCGTGCGAAGCGAGGCAGCTGGCGTGGCGCCGTTCGAACGTCCGGCCATCAACTCGGCGCGGCTGATGATGGACGTGGCGAACCGTGCGCTGAGCAGTGTCGCCGTTGAGCAGGTTGGCGCCAACACCCCTGCCGGGTCCGTTTTTGCCAAGCCGTTCGCGAACTTCACGCAAGCCGCACCGATTCCAGTGGCCATTCGACTGGCCGCCCTGAAACAGGTCGATCAGGATTTGGTGAAGGAAGGGCTGCTGGACAAGCTGGGGGGGACCATTCCCGCCGCCATACAGAAGACATTGGGCTGGGAAAGGACCATGTCGATCCCCACGCCGGGGGTTCTGGTCAAAGGCTGTCTCGATCACTGCGACATCTGCTGGAGAAATCACAGGAATACCGCTGCTGCCCGTCGGCCGAAACCGAGACGGCCACGCACTAGCTGTCATGTCGCCGAATCGGTGCGGGCCGCTCGGGCATCAGGGCAGAGGTGGGCCATGACGAAACCGCGGAGCGTTGACGCGACGGGAGAGGCTCTGTCGCGTTTCGTGTGGATCCGACCTTGCCGTAGCGTAGCCAATCCTGCACGCTTGGCGGCATGGAAAAGCTCTTCACTCAAGCCTTGGGTCTGACGTCGCCGTGGTCGGTGACGTCGGTCCCCTGGATGAACCCATGCGTTCAGACGGCCAAATGACTGAATTCCACACGAAACGCGACAGAGCCTTGGCTGCTCCCATCGGGGCGCTCACCCGGCACGGCGTTCCCTCAGTGTTCGTCAATCGCGTGCTGTTCTCCACTTTTCGCAGCGAGCGGCGCATGCCGGATTGGTTCGACTTGCCGGCGGGCACTGCCCGCCGGCTCTTCTACATGGCAGCCAGGCGGAACTGTTGGGTCTCGAGCGTGGCGATGATGGCTCGGCCCAGTTCCGATGGCATCGCCATGGCTTGCAGGCAATCGTTGCAGTGGCGCTCTTCGCGCAAAAGCGCGAGCCCTCGATCGAAATAATCCCGAATGGCCCGACCATACGCGGCCTCGGCTTTTTCCAGTGCGGCGGCAGGTATCGGGCCCCAGGCTTCGATCATCATGGCCAGATCGATCAGGTCGCGGCTCATCTGCGAGTGATCCAGCGCGCGGTCTGCATTGGCCAGCAATTTTTCTGCGTACATATCGATGCGATCAAGTACGGGCACGCCCAGGTCGGGATCGAGCGCGCCACCTATAGGGATGCGTCCCTCCAATACAAACTCGACCCGGATCGGTACTGCGTCGACTTCCAGATAGGCGGAAATCTTGTCGCGTTGGGTGCGCACGTCACGTAGATGGTTCATCGGCGAACGCAGAATGGCTCCCAGGGTGGGCGGCGTGATTGCATTGCGCAAAAGCCGGTAGCCGTCTTTGTCAGAGCACAGGAAATCGACGTCGATCGATTCGCGGTATTCGCCAAGCTTGAGTGCAATGGCGGTACCGCCGCCGAAGTAGCACTTGGCGCGCGTCAGAAGCTCGCCATCCATGTTGCGAAGAAGTTTGGCGATCGTTTGATGGCGCGGGCGCTCAAACATGCAGGATCCCCTGACCGTATTTGTCGATCAACCGCTGCAGCAGGGTGCGCTCGTGCGTTGTCATGCCATCGGCGTCGATCGCGTCCCAGTGGCGTTCGTACAGCGCCAGTGCGTCGCGCTCGGCAAGCGTGACGGCACCGGGCCGATTCCAGGTCAGCCGCTTGAGCTGGGGATATTCGTCCAGGCGCACTTCGGCCGGCTTGATCGTCAGCGCCAGATCCAGCGCATGCAGCCCGGCAGCATAGGCTGCCAGTGCCACGCCGGGCTTGCCTTGTTCCAGTTGGATCAGCTTTTGGCGACTCAAGCCGGCGCGCAGCGCCAGTTGAGCCTGGGTCAAGCCCTGCCGTTTGCGTTCGGCGCGCAAGGCTTCGCCGAACTGCTGGGTATATCGCATGCTGATGGAAGTCTTCGACATGTCACCAATATATGACAATCCGGGTCGAGTGTCATGAATACGTGATATTTATGCTTCGCTCCAGCTGCGGTGCTCAAACCGTTTGCCGGAGCTGATTGGTGCCGAAGCCCGGCCGTTAGAAGCCGCTCTGCGCGTCGGTGACTCCAGGGTGTCCGCTTGCGGGTGTCGGATGACGGCGCGCTGTTCGTCATGCAGCGCTTCGATCTGCACAACGGCGAGCGCCTGGGTTTCGAGGACATGACGGTACTCATGGGCAAGCCGCGAGAGCCTACGGGGCACTACAAGTACACGGAGAGTTACGAGGCGGTTGCACGCTTCATCGCTGCGCTGTGTCGCGACAATGCGTTGGAGAGCTTGCAGCGATTTCACAGAAGAAGGGATTGAGGCAAGTGATTGAGCAGTGGAGATAGCCATGAAAAAAGAACTTTTCAAAGACCTGCTTCAGAGCGTCACCTAGATGGATGAAATCCGTCGAGGCGAGCGAGCTCCGTCGCGCGAGACCTACGTTGCGTCTGAGCAGGTAAAACGCATCCGCTCGCTTACCAAACTCTCTCAAGCCAAGTTTGCGAAGGTCGTTGACGTGGAACTTGGCACGCTTCAGAACTGGGAGCAGGGGCGCCGCCATCCGACCGGCCCGACAAGAGCATTGTTGCGTGCCATCGAGAAAGATCCGCAGCACGTACTTGCGGCGCTGCTTGACTGAAGTCGAGACACGCTGCCAGCCAGGGTACAGCTCGGCCATGGTGGCTGGTTCAGGCGCCGATCAAGCTCTCCGCGGGAATACCGAGGTTTCGATGCAGGTTGCGGATCATTTCGCGTTGCGGATGGGATGGATGTTCATGTCTTCTCCACGGTGGCGGCATCGACTTGGTTGTATTGAGCATGAGTGCCGACGAACTTGATGTAGATCGCCCGAAAGCGATAGGCCACGGCAACGATGAGCCGGTAGTCGTTGCCCTTGTGTATCGGCCAATTGCCTGTCAACGACTCGGCTGATTGCCGTGTTTTGCTCGGGCCGATTGTGCGTATTGAGTGGCCTCCGACAGCTAAAGTCTCGGCGCCAATCAGGAATGCTTATGCTGCCGGTGCAGCGTGCAGCTGAACTCCCAATGCGCGGGTGACCGCAAGAATCGTGGAGAAATCGGGGTTGCGCTGGCCGGATATGTTTGCGCAGGCTGCGAGCGATGCAACTGAAAGTCCGCGCACAGGCCTGGGTGCCTCAAGGCTTGCCTGTTGCGAGGCAGCCTCGTACCGTCACCGTTTCGACTCGAACCGCAGGAATCCCCATGAAACCGCTGATAGCCGCCTTGCTGCTTGCCTTGGTTGCCTCGCCTGCGCTAGCCGGCGATGTCGTCGACACCAGTTTCGCCAAGGCGCAGGGGCCGCATGCGTTCAATGTGCGCGATCTGGTGATGATGCAGCGGGTCAGCGACCCGCAGCTGTCGCCGGATGGGCGCTATGCGGCGTTCGGCGTGCGCAGCACGGATTACGCGGCAAACAAGGGCGTCAACGCGATCTATGTGCTGGACCTGGCGCGCAAGGGCGCCAAGCCGGTGAAAGTGGTTGACAAGGGCTCGTCGGCACGCTGGTCGGCGGATGGGCGTAGCCTGTATTTCATTGCGCCCGCGAAGGACGTGGCGCAACTGTGGCGGGTTGACCTGGGCGGCAAGGCTGGCTTGAACCTGGCTGGCCACGCGACCGCGGTGCAGGTCAGCCGTGGGCCGCTCGACATCAACGACTACAAGTTGTCGCCTGATGGCAAGCAGGTGCTGCTCTCGTATGGCGTGTTCACCGATTGCGCCACGCTAGCGTGCACCGAGCAGCGCATTGAGACGCGCAAGCGGGACAAGGCCAGCGGCACGCTGTACAAGAAGCTGTTCGTGCGGCATTGGGATACCTGGTCGGATGGGCGGCGCAACCAGCTGTTCGTGGGCAGCTTCGGTGCGGACGGGAAGTTGCCGGCCGAGCCGACCGTGCTGACCCGCGGCATCGACGGCGACGTGCCCAGCAAGCCGTTCGGCGACGCCCGCGAGTTTGCCTTCGCGCCGGATGGCAAGAGCGTGTACTTCGACGTGCGTATCGCCGGTACCAGCGAGCCGTGGTCGACCAATTTCGACATCTATCGCGTGTCGGTGGATGGCTCGACCAAGCCGACCAACCTCACCGCGGCAAACAAGGCGTGGGATGCGTACCCGGTGCCTGCGCCCGACGGCAAGACGCTGTATTACCTGGCGATGAAAACCCCGGGCTTCGAGGCGGACCGTTTCGCGATCAAGGCGATGGACCTGGCCACGGGTGCGGTCCACGAGGTCGATCCGCAGTGGGATCGCTCGCCGGGTGACCTGGCGGTTTCGGCCGACGGCAAGACCCTGTACGCCACCGCCGACGACGAGGGCCAGCATCCATTGTTCGCGATCGACCCGGCCAATGGCCAGGTGCGCAACCTGTCCGGGGCAGGCACCGTCAACAGTTTCTCGCTGGCGGCTGGCAAGCTGTTGCTGGCGCGTGATGACCTGCAGCGACCAGCCGACCTGTACCTGGCCAAGGCCGGTGGTGCCGGCCTGAAACAGGTCACCCACTTCAACGCCGGGGATCTGAAAAGCGCCAGGGTTGGCGACTTCCAGTTCTTCACGTTCCCGGGCTGGAACAACGAGACCGTGCAGGGTTACGTGGTCAAGCCGGTCGACTACCAGAAGGGCAAGACCTATCCGGTCGCGTTCATCATCCACGGCGGCCCGCAGGGTGCGATGAGCAACGGCTGGAGCTATCGCTGGAATCCGCAGACCTATGCCGGCCAGGGTTTTGCCGTGGTCACCATCAACTTCCACGGTTCCACCGGCTATGGCCAGAAGTTCACCGATTCGATTTCCGGGGACTGGGGCGGCAAGCCGCTGGAGGACCTAAAGCTGGGCTGGAAGGCTGCGCTGGGCAAGTACAAGTTCCTCGACGGCGACCGCGCCTGCGCGCTGGGCGCCAGTTACGGCGGCTACATGGTGTACTGGATGGCCGGCGTGTGGAACCAGCCGTGGAAGTGCATGGTTGACCACGACGGCGTGTTTGACGCGCGCATGATGTATTACGCCACCGAGGAATTGTGGTTCGAGGAAAAGGAGAATGGTGGCCCGCAGTACGAGGTGCCGCAGAACTACGAGAAGTTCAACCCGATCGACCACGTCAAGGACTGGCGCGTGCCGATGCTGGTGGTGCACAGCGGTGACGATTTCCGCATCCCGATCACGCAGGGCCTGGGCGCCTTCACGGCGCTGCAGCGTCGTGGCATCCCCAGCGAATTCCTCACCTTCCCCGACGAGAACCACTGGGTGCTGAAGCCGCACAACAGCGTGCAGTGGCATGACACGGTAAATGCGTGGCTGAAGAAGTGGACGGTGGAGGATGCCGGGCCGACGGCATCGAAGTAACGGTAGCTTGTAGCCGCTCTGCGCGGAAGCTGTCTCTTGATCACATCTGGCGAGAGCCGGCGGGCGGTGCCCTCCCTACGGTGCGGCGAGAGGGGGCGGGCGGTGCCTGCCCTACGGCGCGGCAACAAGCGGCGGGCGGTGCCCGCCGGCTCTCGCCACGGTATTCAACCGAGATCTGATCAAGCGACAGCTCACCTGCCAGGGAACTCCCTCAGGTCGCCAACAACAGAGGGGTTTGCGTTTGCCGAGCTTTGCGGTCGCCCATTTCCAGCAGCAGCTTGCGCACCGGTGCCGGCAGGCCGAGCGCATCGAGTTCACTCATGCCGCACCAGCGCAAATGCGGGTTGTCACCGACACCATGCCGCGCTGACGCGTGATCGAACAACAACGGCTCGATGTTCAATCGATAGTGGCTGAACACGTGGGTGAAAGGCGCGAGTGCCTGCGCGTCGTCGATGCGCGCAAGCTGCCCGGCGATGCGCCAGGCAGCTTGTGGGTCGGTGGCTTCAGGTAGGCTCCACAACCCGGACCACACGCCTTGCGTGCCGCGTCGTTCCAGCAGGATGCGTTGCTGTTTGTCGCGCAACACGAGCATCACGGTGGCACGGATGGGGATGGTCTTGCCAGTCTTGCGCGTCGGCAGTTGCGCGCTGAGGCCGTCGCGATATGCAACGCAAGCGGTGGCGAGCGGGCAGGTTTCGCAGCGCGGGCGCGAGCGCACGCAGACGGTGGCGCCGAGATCCATGATGGCCTGGGTGTAGTCGGCGACGCGGCGCTGCGGGGTATGCGCTTCGGCGTGCAGCCACAGTTGCTGTTCGACCGCGCTGCCGGCGGGATCGCCGTGGATGCCGTGGTAGCGGGTCAGCACGCGCTTGACGTTGCCGTCGAGGATCGCAAAGCGCAGGCCGTGCGCCTGGGCCAGGATGGCACCGGCGGTGGAGCGGCCAATGCCGGGCAGGGACTTCAGCGCCGCGAAGTCGCACGGCAGTTTGCCGCCGTGTTGCTCGACACAAATCTGCGCGGCCTGGTGCGCGAAGCGCGCGCGGCGGTAGTAGCCCAGCCCCGACCACAGCACCAGCACGGTGTCCTCGTCAGCCGCGGCGAGATCGCGCAAGGTCGGTAGCGCGGCCACAAAGCGCTCGAAATAGCCGACTACGGTGGCGACCTGGGTTTGCTGCAGCATCACCTCGGACAGCCATACGGCGTAGGCATCGCGCTGGCCCGGTGCGGTTTCGCGCTGCCACGGCAGGCCCTTGCGGCCGTGCCGGTCGAACCAGCGCAGCAACCGACTGGACAAACTGGCGCTCATGGATGCTTGGCTCATGCTGCCCCGCGCTACTTGCTTGCCACGGGAACGGCCGGCGTGGCGCTGGTGCCGACTGCTGCCGGTACGCCGTCGCCGGCCTGCATGGTGAGCCCTTCGATGTGCACGCCGCCGACGTCGATGGTGTCGAACTGGGCACGACCACTACCGGGCGGTACAGCCAGTGGCTGGCCTTGCGGATCAACCAGTTGGCCCCACCAGCGCGCCAGTGCCAGCGGTGGCAGGCGCAGGTTGGCGTGGCTGCCGGGGCCGTCGAGTTTCAGCACCAGCAGCAACGGGTTGTTCTGGTTGGCCGGGGTCAGTACCAGCGAGATGTCGTACTGGCCGGCAGCAGCGCGGTTGAACGTGCCGGCGAGGCTGGCCGCCGCGTCCGCGGCGCCGTGCCAGTGCGCCCGGCCGTTGAGCGCCATCGTCATGTTGCCAGCCTGCGACAAGTGCAGGCTGATGTTGTCCAGTTGCAGGGTGTTGCCTTTGATGCGCGGTGTTGCCGACAGTTGCAGCCACCAGGGTACACCGGCAGCGGTGGCAGTCACGTTGAGTGGAAATGGCTGGCCGGAAACCAGGCTGCCGGCGCGGAGCGAGAGGTTGTCCAGCAGTACCTCGTTGCCGCGCACCACGCTGCCATGGGTGATTTCGACGCCGGTGTCGATGCGCGGAATATTCGGCGCTGCGTTTTCCGGCTGGGCCGGCAGCTCGGCCATCCAGGCCTGCAATGCATCCAGGTCGACCCGCGGCGAATCGATCTGCAATTGCGAAATCACGGTGGGCCCGCCGAACAAGGTGTGCCACGGCAAGGCCAGGTGACCGCGTGCGGCGAGCAGGATCGGTGCGTTGGCACCCTCGGCGCTGAGTGTGATGCCCTCCAGCTCAAGCGCCGGCCGCGGAAACAGGCTGGGGCTGGCCGGGCTGGCCAGGCGCAGATCCAGGCCGGCGGAATGTGCCTGGGTTTGCAGCATGGCGGTGAAGCGATCGGGCTGCAGCAGCAGGTAAACGACGACGATCACGGTGAGCGTCGCCGCAGCGGCGAGCGCACCGAGCACCAGCAGGATCAGCCGCAGTCGGCGCGACCCCGGCTTGGCCCGCTGGCTGCTTTCAGCCACGCCCGACACTTTCCGGCAGCAGTCCATCGACGAACGCCGCGGCCTCGAAGCTGCGCAGGTCGGTGGCGGTTTCGCCCAGCCCGACGAAGCGGATCGGCAGGCCGAATTCGCGCGCCAGCGCAAACACCACGCCGCCCTTGGCGGTACCGTCGAGCTTGGTCACCACCAGACCGGTGACGCCTGCGATCTGACGGAACTGACGCACCTGGCTGATCGCATTCTGGCCGGTAGTACCGTCGATCACCATCAGCACTTCGTGCGGCGCGTCAGGGTCGAGCTTCTTCAGCACGCGAACGATCTTGCCCAGCTCGTCCATCAGCCCACCCTGGGTATGCAGCCGGCCGGCGGTGTCGGCGATGAGTATGTCGATGCCGCGCGAGCGAGCCGTCTGCAGGGCGTCGAAGATCACGCTGGCGGCGTCCGCATCCTGCCCTTGTGAAATCACCGGCACCTGGTTGCGCTCGCCCCAGGCCTTGAGTTGCTCGACCGCGGCGGCGCGGAAAGTATCGCCGGCGGCCAGCATCACCGCGTGTCCCTCGTCGCGCCAGCGACGGGCCAGCTTGCCGATGGTGGTGGTCTTGCCGACACCGTTGATGCCGACCACCAGAGTCACGAACGGCTTGCGGCCCTCGACCTGCAGCGACTGCTGGACCGGCTCGAGCAGGCTGACCAGTGCCTGGCGCAGCGCCGCCAGCAGGGCCGGGGCGTCGGCGAACTCGCGCTTGTGCATGCGTTTGCGCAAGGCCTCGACCAGCTCGGTGCTGGCCTCGACGCCGACGTCGGCGGTGATCAGGATGGTTTCCAGCTCGTCGAGCAGGTCATCGTCGAGCTTGGGGTGGCGCACGAACAGTGCGCCGAGGTTGCGTGAGAAAGCGCTGGCGGACAAGCGTTCGCGCCAGCTGCGTCTGGCCGGGGCTGCCGCCGTGGGTGCCACGAAACGTTCGGTTTGCGGCTGGGTGTCGGCGGGCGAGGGGATTTCCGCCAGTGCTTCGCGCAGCAGTGGATGGCTTTCCGGCACGCCGGCACCGGCGGGTGCCTCCGCTGTGGCCGGGTTCGCTTGTTTCGCGGCGGCTTGTGCTGCAGCGGGCTTTTTCTTCCAGAACTTGAGCATGGCGGGGGCGATTCAAAGACAATGGCCGGCATGCTAACACTCCAACCTGTACTGCCCGCTGAGGGCGCGCCCGCATGAGCGACGCGCGAAAATCCGGCTCGGGCCGGATCCGCATCATCGGCGGCCACCTGCGCAATTCACGCTTGCAGGTGCCCGACCTGCCGGGTCTGCGGCCCACCCCTGAGCGGGTGCGCGAAACCTTGTTCAACTGGCTGGCGCCGGTGATCGAGGGCGCACGTTGCCTGGATTTGTGCGCCGGTACCGGCGCGCTCGGCATCGAAGCGTGCTCGCGCGGCGCGGCCTGGGTGCAATTCGTCGAGCGCGATGCGCGTGTGGCACAGGCCCTGCGCGAGAATCTGGCGCGGCTGAAGGTCGATATTGGCCAGGTGGCGCGGCTGGATGCCAGCCAGTTTCTGCAGGGTGTGGCGCAGCCCTGCGACCTGGTGTTCCTCGATCCGCCGTTCGCGCTGGGTCTGTGGCCGGTGCTGGCCCGTCAGCTGGAGCAGGGCGGGTGGCTCACCACGAATGCGTTGATTTACGTGGAGTCTCCCAGCCAGGGCGTGCCGGATCTGCCCGCCAGCTGGCAGTTGCAGCGCGCGGCCCGGGCCGGCGAAGTGCGTTTTGTCCTCTATCGGCGTTAGCTTTTGTTAAGCTAGGGTCAACTCAGCTTTCGTCGATCATGTCTATCCGATGAAGAAAACCTTGGGTAATCCACGCCTGGCGATCTATCCAGGTACCTTCGACCCGATCACCAACGGGCATACGGACCTGGTGACGCGCGCTTCGTCGTTGTTCGACCGGGTGGTCGTGGCGGTGGCGGACAATTCCACCAAGGGTCCGAGTTTCAGCGTCGGCGAGCGGGTGGCACTGGCGCGACTGGCGCTGGCCGGCCTGCCCAACGTAGAGGTACGCGGTTTCGAAAGCCTGCTGGCCACCTTCGTTGAGCAGATCGGTGCCGGCGTGATCATCCGCGGGCTGCGTGCGGTGTCGGATTTCGAGTACGAGTTCCAGCTGGCCAGCATGAACCGACACCTGATTCCGCAGGCCGAGACCTTGTTCCTGACGCCTGCCGAAGAATACAGCTTCATCTCGTCGTCGCTGCTGCGCGAGATTGGACGCCTGGGCGGGAACATCTCCGGCTTCGTGCATCCGGCCGTGCAGCAGGCCATGCGCCAGCGCTGGCCGAAGACGCTCAATGATTCCAACCAGCAACCCGAAGCAGAAGGTGGTGACCATGCGTAAATTCATTCTCATGGCGGTTGTCGCGCTGAGTGCCTGCGTTGGCCTGACTGCGTGCAGCAAACACGCCGCGGACGACCAGGCACAGGAACAGGTACAGAAGGCGCCCAAACCAACCACGATGACCGACAGCAAGGGCTGGAATGCCTATCTGGGCCAGCTGGTGCAGGCCAACCTGCAAGGCATGAAGGCGCCGCAGCCCTATGCATACATGGTGACACCGGGCACGACCGAAGACGAGCAGGCACAGAACGCGCGGCAGTTGCAGGGCGTGCAGGACACGGTGGCGCGCGGGGTGTTGCCGGGCAACTTGCTGGCGTTCGGTGGCCCCAGCTCCACCGCCACTGCCGAGTTCGTGGTCGATGCCTTCAAGAACGCCAACCCCGGTTCATTCAAGGACGTGATCGTGCTGTTCATCGGCGACAAGGCCGACGAGCAGAAGGTCCAGGATGCCCTGAAGCCGACTGGCGCGACGTTCCGCTTCGTCGAGATGTGATGCCACTGACCGCGCGACGGGGCCAGCACCGGCTGCCCGCCGGGCGCTACCCGGGCGGCAGCGCCGGCGGGGATGGCCCTGCACGGCATTCCCGGCGCCGTGCATCGAGCATGTAAGATCGAACCATGGCCCTGAAAATCCTCGACGCTTGCGTCAATTGCGACGTCTGCGTACCAGCATGCCCGAACCAGGCCATTTCGCTGGGTGAGGAGTTCTACGTCATCGACCCGACGCTGTGCACCGAGTGCGTAGGCCACCACGACGAGCCGCAGTGCATGGCCGTGTGCCCGGTGGAATGCATCGTCATCGACCCCGATCACGTCGAGTCGGCCGCGCAGCTTGAATTGAAGTATCGCCATCTGATCAGCTAAGGAAACCGTGGCATGACCATTTCCCTCAACTGGCGCGTGTTGTCGTTCGGCCTGTTGCTGACGGGCAGCGCGGCGTTGTCGCCTGCCGCAGTCGCGAAGCCGCCGGTCGCGGCGGTGGTGCAATCCGCCCCCGCGTCACGACGGCCGGGTCACGCGGCGGTTGCCAGTGCGAACTTCCTGGCCACCCGCGCCGGGCTTGAAGTCTTGCGCCAGGGTGGCAATGCGTTCGATGCGGCCGTTGCAGTGGCTTCCATGCTGTCGGTGGTGGAGCCGGAGAGTTCCGGCATCGGCGGCGGCTTCATGGCCGTGCTGCATCGGGCGAAAGATGGTCGCAATGTGTTCATCGACGCGCGCGAGACAGCGCCGGCCGCGGTGGACGCGAAGGATTACGTCAATCCGGACGGCAGCCCGAACCGCGACACCGCGCTGAGCGGACCGCTGTCGGCCGGCATTCCCGGCGAGCCGGCCGGGCTGGTGCTGATCGCGCAACGTTACGGACGGTTGGCGCTGCAGCAGTCGCTGGCGCCGGCGATCCGCCTCGCCCGCGCTGGTTTCAAGCCGGACCCGCGTCTGCATGGTGCGATTGCCGAAGAGCAGAAAGTGCTGCAACGCTGGCCGGCATCAGCCGCCAAATACCTGCGGAACGGGCAGGCGCCGGCGCCGGGCGCCATCTGGCGCGATCCGGAGCAGGCGCGCACGCTGGAGCGGCTCGCACAACATGGCGATGACGGTTTCTATCACGGCGGCACGGCGCAAAAGCTGGTCGACGCGGTGCGCGCGGCCGGCGGCAACTGGACGCTGGCCGATCTGGCCGGCTACCAGGCGAAGGAGCGCACCCCGGTCAGTGTCGACTATCGCGGCTACAAGATCATCACCGCGCCACCGCCCTCGTCGGGCGGCGTGGCGATCGCCGAGATCCTCAACATCCTGTCCGGCTACGATCTGGCCGCGATGGACCAGGTGCAGCGCGTGCACTACATCGTCGAGGCGATGCGCCGCGCGTTTCGCGACCACAACGCCTATCTGGGCGATCCGGATTTCGTGAAGATGCCGCTGGCCATGCTGCTGTCGCCTTATTACGCAGATGGCCTGCGCCAGAGCATCCTGCCCGATCGCGCCACGCCGTCGTCGATGCTGCCGCGCGCCGAGCCGGCCGACGCCGGCATGCACACCACGCACTTCTCGATCATCGATGCTGACGGCAACATGGCCGCGGTGACCCTGACCGTGAACACCATCCTCGGCTCGAAGTTCGTCGCTGCCGGCACCGGCGTGCTGCTGAACAACGAGATGGACGATTTTGCGCTGGTACCGAACAAGCCCAACGTCTACGGACTGCTCGGCAGCAAGGCGAATGCGCCGGTGGGCGGCAAGCGGATGTTGTCGTCGATGTCGCCAAGCATCGTGATCGGGCCCGAGCGCACGATGGTGATCGGTTCGCCCGGCGGTTCCACCATCATCACGCAGGTGCTCGAAGGCATCCTGCACTTCATCGACGGCGAGAATGCGCAGCAGATCGTCGCGCACAAGCGCTTCCATCATCAGTACCTGCCCGATGTCGTGATGGTCGAACCGGGCACGTTCGACGCGGCCACCAGCGCCGCGCTGGAGCAGATGGGCTACACGCTCAAACAGCGCGAGCCGTGGGGTTTCATGAACGTCGTCACCTGGGATCGCAAGACCAACCAGCTCGATGCTGCCAGCGACCCGCGCCGGCCGTCGGGGCTGGGCCAGGTTCAATAAGTGCGGGCACGGAATCCCGGCTACCCGGATATTCGCGACGGCAACGCGGTGGTACGGTGCCAGGTGGTGCGCCTTCACGGGCAATTTCTGAGGGCCGTGGGTGCCGGCGCGGAGCGTATGTGATGGACGACGCGCTGCTGTTGATGACGGGGATGGTCTGATGGATTTGCGCAGTGGCATGTCCTGGCGTTGCTTGGTCCTGAACATCGTCGGCGCCTTGCTGGTGCTTGCCGGTATCGGACTCGAAGCGCTCAACGCCAGCAACCTGATCAGCTATCGCGACGCTGCCCGCGTGCACGGCGGCGCAGTGATCGAGCTGGGTGCGGATGCTCAGCCGCAAGTCGGCCAGCATGGCTTCATGGCGCGGGTCGTCGGCACGCCCAAGGTGGTCGAGGCACCGCGCGATGTGGAGTTCAACCAGCGCGTGAACACGCCGGTGCTGCGACGGCGGGTGGAGATGTTTCAGTGGCGCGAGATCAGCATTGGCGACAGCGTGCACTATGAGCTGGACTGGGTCGATCACCCGGTGGACGCGAGCCACTTCAGGGTTACCCGCGGGCACGCCAATCCGGGCAACTTCCTCATCAGCGGCAAGCAGTTCGATGCCGCGCTGGTGCAGCTCGGCGGCTTCAAGCTGGGCGCGGTGCTGGTGCATGCCTTGCCGGGCGCGCAGATCATCAAGCCGGATGCGGCCGCGCTGCCGGAAAATCTCGCCGTCAGTTTCAGTCGCGAGCAGGACTATCTGGTCACCAGCACACACCCGGGCGACCCCCGCCTTGGCGACCTGCGCGTGAGCTGGGATGCCGTGCCGCTGCAACAGGTCACCATCGTGGCGCGTCTCGACGGTTCCCGGCTGGAGGCGGCAAAGGATGCCGGTGACGGCAAGGGTTACCTGGTGCAAGTCGGCGACGTGCCGCTGCTGGATCTGTTTCCTGACCTGCCGGTGCCGCCGGAGTTCGTGATGACCTGGCGGATCGTGTCCGTGCTGCTGGCGGCGTTGGGGGCGCTGGTGCTTCTCTCGACCCAGCGCCGCCGCCGCGACCCGCTGCTGGCACTGGGTCTGGGCGCCATCGGCGTCGGCAGCGTGGCCAGCATGATCTGGCTCGGTGGTGAGGATGCCTCCGCGCTGGGAGGTTGGCTAGTGCTGGCCCTGGCCGGCGTGGCGCTGTCGATCTGGTGTCTGCGCCGTCGCTCTGGTGCGGGTGGCGACTACTGACTGGCGCTCGCCGCCGCTGGTTGATCCGAATCGGATCGCGATCGAATAATGCGGCAAAAGCCGGCGGGCAGCGGGCAGTGCCCGCCGACTCTTCCGCAGCAATGAGGGAATGATCAGGATACAGCGTAACGCGCGGAGGCGAATGCAGTCATTTCATGCGCGCATTTGCATGTTCGATGAACCACAACCCTGCAAACAATTTCGGGTCGATCGAATAACCTTCGGCGGCGCGCGCGAACAGCCAGGTGCTGGCGTCGCGGCGCGGCACCTCATGCACCACGATGTTCTCGGTTGCGTCGCCACCGCCGGGCCCGACCTGCTGCAGACCCCATGCGCGCACGAACGTGATCATCTCCGTGCTCATGCCCGAGGATGACGGCCCGCGATGAACAAACTCCACCCGTTCGCAGCGATAACCGGTCTCTTCCTCCAGCTCGCGCTGCGCCGCCATCAGCGCGCTTTCGTCGGTCTGCTCGGCCAGGTCGCCGACCAGACCGGCCGGCATCTCGATGGTGTTCTGCAGGATCGACACGCGGTATTGCTCCACGAACAACACCTTGTCCGCTGGCGTCACCGCCAGGATGACCACCGCACCGCCGGGGTTGTTGCGCTCGGCGTACTCCCAGCGGCCACGTTTGCGCAAGCTGAGCCAGCGGCCTTCGCAAAGGGTTTCGACCGGCGCGCCGGCATCGACGGGAATGTGCTTGGCAGAATCGTGCATTGATGGTTTCGGGTCGGGACGGCGAGAGCGCATGTTGACCGTTCGGCGCCAACCGGACAACCCGGAACCCTGGTTGGCGTCGAACCTGGGTTGAGGCAGCCGTTCCCGCGCCGGCGGCGCTGAGAGCCCGCTCTCGGGCGATGCTTCGTTCTGGTTGCTCGACGTAGCCCGCTCGCCTTCGCTGCACCGGCATTTCGTCCCGTTTGCCAGGCGGAACCCCGCCGACGCTCAGCGCAGCAGGGCATGCAGGCGGCTGCGGGTGAACGCGCCGAAGCGCAGCTGTTCGCACAGTGGGTCGAGTTGGTCGACCTGGCGGTGCTGGCGCTCAAGCACATCCAGGTCACTGGCGCCAGGCGCATCCAGCGCGATGCGGGTAAGCCGGCGGCACATCCGTGCCTGCTCGGCGTGCTTGCGCAGTTTTGCCGCGCAGCTGGCAGCACCGCGCAGGCGCAGGAAGGCCACTTCGTCGATGCGCTCGAGCAGCGCGTCGAGGCTGCCGAAGTGGCCGAGCAGGGCGGCGGCCGTCTTGGCACCGATGCCGGGTACACCGGGGATGTTGTCGACCGAGTCGCCGCACAGGGCGAGGTAGTCGGCGACCTGGTGTGGGTGCACACCGAGCTTGTCGTGGACGCCGGCCGGACCCCAGCGCAGGCTGCGGGCGTAATCCCATTGCTCGTCGTCCTCGCCCAGCAGCTGGCCGAAGTCCTTGTCGGCGGAGACGATCACGCTGCGCCAGCCCTGCGCACGCAGGTTCCACACCGTGCTGCCGATCAGGTCGTCGGCCTCGTAGGTATGGTCGATCATCAGGTGCACGCCGAGCGCCTCGGTGACGGCACGGCATTGCACGAACTGCCGCTCCAGGGCCGGTGGCGGCAGCTCGCGGTTGGCCTTGTAGGCGGGGTAGATGGTGTTGCGGAACGAGCTGGTCAACGACGCGTCGAACGCCACCGCAACATGCTCGGGCTGGGCGCGTTCGAGCAGCTCGCACAGGAAACGGGTGTAGCCGTGCACGGCGTTGGTCGGGTGGCCGTCGGCATCGAAGAACTCATCGGGCATCGAATGCCAGGCGCGGAATACGTACAGGCTGCCGTCGATCAGATGGACGGCTGGACGTCCATTTTTCACAGCAGTCACGGTACCCACGTCTGCAGCACGTCGGCCAGCGCCGGCCGTTCGCGCTCGGGCATCTCGATCTGTGGCGTGCCGATGTGCACGAAGCCCACCACGTGTTCGTGTGCGGCCAGCCCGAGCACCGCGGCGGCGGCGCGATCGTAGGCCGCCCAGCCGGTCACCCATTGCGCGCCGTAGCCCAGCGCGTACGCGCCCAGCAACAGGTTGTGCGCCACGTTGCCGGCGCACAGCTTCTGCTCGATCTCGGGCACCTTGTGCTCGGCGTCGATGCGCGCGATCACCGCGATCACCAGCGGCGCGAAGGTGTAGCGCCGGCGTTCCTTCTGCAGCCTGGCTCCGGTCATTTCGGGATTGTTGCGCATGCCGACCTCGGCCAGGCGCTCGCCGAAGCGGAGCTTCGCCTCGCCGCGCAGCAGGATCAGCCGGAACGGTACCAGCTTGCCGTGGTCGGGCACGCGGATCGCCGCCTCCAGCAGTGTCTCGAGGGTTGCCGGATCGGGCGCCGGTTCGCCCAGCTGGCGGGCAGGAACGGAGCGGCGTTGTTGCAGCAGGGCGAGCGGATTGGACAATGGCAGGGGGTTGTTCATGCGTCTTGATGATCACTCGGTGCAGCCGTGGGCAGTTCCAGTTCGAACCACTGCCTGACCCCTGCCAGCGCCGCGTCGTGGTCGTCATCCCTGTGGGCAAATTCGTTGGTGACTGGCGAGTACTCGTAGTCCTGCGCCCACTGGTCGATGTGCTGCACGATCTCGCGCAGTGCGTGCATCGCGTGGTCGATATCGGCCATCGTGCTGGTGGGATGAAACGACAGGCGCACCCAGCCCGGCTTTTCCGACAGGTCGCCGTGGTCGATGCGCTCGGTGATCGAGTGCGACCGCGAGGGATCGACATGCAGCAGATAGTGCCCGTAGGTGCCCGCACACGAACAGCCGCCGCGCGACTGCACGCCAAAGCGGTCGTTCAGCAGTTGCACGACCAGGTTGTAGTGGATGCGCTCGACGTAGAACGAAAAGATCGCCAGGCGCTCGCGCTGTGCCGGCGCGAGTACGTGTACGCCTGGAATGGACTGCAGCGCTTCCATCACGTGCGCAACGATCGCCTGCTCGCGTCGCTGCATCGACGCGACGCCCATCTGATCCTTCAGTTGCACGGCCAGCGCGGCTTTGATCGCCTGCAGGAATCCCGGCGTGCCGGCATCCTCGCGGGCCTCGATGTCATCGAGAAACGAGTACTGTCCCCACGGGTTGGTCCAGTTCACGGTGCCACCGCCAGAGTCGTCGGGGACGGTGTTGCGGTAGAGCGCGCGGTTGAACACCAGCACGCCCGAGGAGCCCGGGCCGCCGAGGAACTTGTGCGGCGACCACAGCACCGCATCGAGCGACTGTTCAGGGTCGGCTGGATGCATGTCGATGTCGACGTACGGCGCCGACGCGGCAAAATCGATGAAGGCCACGCCGCCGGCACGGTGCATCAATGCCGCCATCGCGTGATATGGCGTGCACAGCCCGGTGACGTTGGAACAGGCGGTGAAGGAGCCGATCTTCATCGGCCGTGCGCGATACTCCTGCAGCAGGGCCTCAAGTGCGGCCAGATCCACCTGGCCCAGCTGATCGGGCGGTATCACCACCACCTCGGCGATGGTCTCGTGCCACGAGGTCTGGTTGGAGTGGTGCTCCATGTGGGTGATGAAAACCACCGGCCGCTCGGCCGGTGGAATATCAATGAAACCTCGCAGTCCCTGCGGCGCCTTCAGCCCCAGGATGCGCTGGAACTTGTTGATCGCCCCGGTCATGCCGCTGCCGGTGGAGAGGATCAGATCCTCCGCTCCTGCGTGCACATGCGCCTTCAGGATCCGGTGCGCCTCATGGTAGGCCAGCGTCATCGCGCGACCGGTCTCGCTGCTTTGCGAGTGCGTGTTGCCGACGTGCGGACCGAATCGATCCAGCAGCCGCTGCTCGATCGGCCGGTACAGGCGGCCGCTGGCGGTCCAGTCGGCGTAGACGATGCGCTGTTCGCCATACGGCGAACGGAACGCAAGGTCACGGCCAACCGTGTTGGCGCGATACGGAGCGAAGTAGAGTTCTAGCGGATCCATTGACGGTCTCGGTGGCGCAAAACCCCATGCAACGCCCACTTTACCGCAGTGGGCATGAGTACGGCGGCGCCGACATGAGAAAGTGCGAATAGGGCGCGTAGGCCTGCTCACGCGCCTGCCGCGCCATGTCCAGCAGGTTGTCCAGTGCGGGGGTGCTTGCAGGCATCGTGATCTCCTGTCCCCGGTGGCGGCGCCAGCACCGGTCGGCGCGACAGCTTACTCTTGGCGGTGTGGCCCGATCAAAGCGGCGTGCCGCAACTACCGTTAAGATGCCCAGACCATTCCAGAAGGGATCGCACCATGCCAGTCACCATTGCCGCCTTGCGTGAGACCGCCACCGGGGAGCGGCGCGTGGCGATTACGCCGGAGATGGCGAAGAAGCTGCGCGGCAAGGGCATGCGCGTGCTGCTCGAGCACGATGCCGGGCGCGCCGCGGGTTTTCCCGACAACGCGTATGCCGAGGTCGAGTTCGCCGACAGTGCCGAGGTGCTGGCCCAGGCCGACCTGCTCACCTGCGTGCTGCCGCCACAGGATCAGGTGTTCGCAGGCATGCGCGAAGGCAGCGTGGTGGTAGGCCAGCTACGCCCGTATGGCGCAGCCGACCGTCTCGCGGCGCTGGGCGCGCGCAAGCTCAGCGCGTTTTCGCTTGAGCTGCTGCCACGCACCACCCGCGCGCAGGCGATGGATGTGCTCAGCTCGCAAGCAGCCGTGGCCGGCTATCGGGCCATGCTGATTGCCGCCGAGGCCTCGCCGAAGTTTTTCCCAATGCTGACCACGGCCGCGGGCACGATTCGCCCGTCGAAGGTGCTGGTGATCGGTGCCGGCGTGGCCGGTTTGCAGGCAATTGCCACCGCGCGCCGGCTCGGCGCGCAGATCGAAGGCTATGACGTGCGCCCCGAGACGCGAGAGCAGGTCGAGTCGCTGGGTGCGAAGTTCCTGGACCTCGGGGTCAGCGCCGCGGGCAGCGGCGGCTACGCGCGCGAGCTCTCGGCCGAGGAACGCGCCGCCCAGCAGCAGGCCCTGGCGAACCATTTGAAATCATTCGATGTAGTGGTCAGCACGGCCGCGGTGCCGGGGCGGCCGGCGCCGAAGATTCTGACCACGGCGATGGTCGAGGGCATGAAACCGGGCGCACTGATCGTGGACCTGGCCGCCGAGAGCGGCGGCAACTGCGAGCTGACCCGACCCGGCGAGCGGGTCGAGCACGGTGGCGTGGTGATCCTGGGCCCGCTCAACCTGCCGGCCGGCACGCCGCTGCATGCCTCGGAGATGTACGCGCGCAACGTGTACAACTTTGTCGAGCTGCTGGTGCACGACGGCGCACTGAAACCGGATTTCGACGACGAGCTGGTGGCGAAGAGCTGCCTGACGCATGCCGGAGAAGTGCGCTTCCAGGGCTAGCAGCCTGTCGGACTTACCCGCTCTACTGGGTTAAAATGGCCCATCCCCGACCACGACCGATGGCATGCGCAGATTTCGACTGATCGATCGCGAGACCGACTACTTGTTGCCACCGTCCGTGCAGGACTGGTTGCCGGAGTCGCACTTGGCGCGCTACGTGGTGGATGTGGTGGAAGGGCTGGACCTTTCGGCGATCGAAGGCGCTTATGTCGGTGGTGGTAGCGACGCCTACCACCCGGCGCTGCTGCTCTCATTGTTGATCTACGGCTATGCCACCGGCACCCATTCCAGCCGCAAGATCGAGCGGGCCACGTACGACTCGCTGGCGTTTCGCTTCATCGCCTGCGATCAGCACCCGGACCACGACACCCTGGCAAATTTTCGTCGCCGCTTCGGCGAGCAGTTCGCCGCGATTTTCGTGCAGGTGCTGCAGCTTGCCCGGGAGAACCAGCTGTCGCGATTTGGCACGGTGAGCCTGGACGGCACGAAGATCCACGCCAACGCATCGCGGCACAGCGCGTTGTCGTATGGGCATGCGCAGAAGCTGGAAGCGCAGCTCAAGGCCGAAGTGCAGGAGATGCTGGCCTTGGCCGAAGCGGCCGATCAGAGCACGGTACCCGATGGCGTCAGCCTGCCCGACGAGATCCAGCGGCGCGAAGATCGCCTCGCCGCGATCGCGCGTGCCAAGGCGGTGATCGAAGCACGCGCCAAGGCACGTGACGCGCTCGAACAGGCCGAGTACCAAGCCAAGCTGGCCCAGCGCGAAGCCAGGCAAAAGACCACCGGCAAGAAGCCCGGCGGCAAGCCGCCCACGCCGCCGC